>UMHK01021335.1_pt1 | contig 28042 bp, 29 predicted proteins | sample 1965521 | NCBI WGS metagenome assembly UMHK01 (sample SAMEA4836097, study PRJEB28245) | human gut metagenome | biome: gut microbiome; material: fecal sample | place: Denmark | collected 2008
CCCGTAGGGGAGCGTGTCGACTTTTTCGACACGCTCGCGCGTCTGTATTTACAGACGCGTTTTTTATAAATATTATTTTTTATTCCGCCAAGCCCTCTGAAACACCCATAAGAATTATACCGGCAAAAACCGTGAATATAATAAGATAGTGCTTTAAAGAAAGCTTTTCCTTTAAGAATATGCGCGACAGCAGCACGGAGAAAACGCAGTAAGCCGAGATCATAGGCGCGGCAACCGTGGGATTATCCCCTATTGCATAAATATAGGCGAACTGTCCCGCAGTTTCGCAGCCGGCGCCGAGCCATTTCGGCAGATCCCACTTAAAGCTCGGCTTTTGCTTTTTAATTACATAAACGTAAATAAACGCTATAATACCCATTATAAGGAATGTATACTCGTATGCAATGTTGGCGGAATCCTCACCCACAAAGCCCTTATCAAGCAGGATTGCGTCGGTAAAGGTGCCGAGCCCGTCAAGCAAACAGTAAAATATCGGGAAGAACACCGCTATAAATCCGGATTTAAACCTTTTGTTTTCCTCCTTTTCGGCAAGCTCGTGCGCCTCGTCGTCGTACTTCTTTTCAACAAAAGCAAGACCTATAACTCCCACGCACACAAGTATTATTCCCGCCCAGCTTAAGGCGTCCGGCATCTGCTGCAGGAATATAAGGCAGAGTATGCAGGCAACTGCACCCGACGAATTGCATATCGGTGAAGAAACCGAAAGCATTATGTACCTAAGCCCCACATACCCCAAAATCATTGAAGAAACATAGCAGATTATCGCGGGCGAATACTTTATAAAGTCAATAGGATAAAATTTTGTACCCGTAAGCAGCTCAAACGTAGCGTGCAAACCCATAACCGCGCCAACGGCGACAACTATTTTCCAATGACTGTATTTGTCCTTAGGGTCTGAACCCATTTTTGAAAACAGATCGGACCCGCCCCAAAACATAATTGTAACTAAAGATAATATAAACCACATCTGTAAAAAATCCCCTTTTATTCGTAATTCGGAATGCGGAATCAGTACGCCCGCAATAACAATAACCTTGTCATTCTGAGTGACGTTGCGAGCGCCTGCGGTGCAGGAAGAAGCGAGCAACGGCGGGCGCGCGGGCAAAAGTTGTTCGCGCTCCAAGCGAAAACAACTTTTGGGCACCGCAAGAGTGATAAACACGAAAGAATCCGTAATCCCCTTTTAAAAGAGAAACGGATTGCCGCGGTCGCATTGCTCCCTCGCAATGACAAGGCAACAGCTTACTGCACACATCTTGCGGCGTTAGTAACAACTAAACGCTTTGTCATTCTGCGTGCGAAGCGCGAAAGAATCCGTATTTCCCTTTGAAGAAGAACGGATTGCCGCGCACCTTTCGGCGGTCCCGCCTGCCGGCTCGGTCGGTGCTTCTGCTTCGCAGAGGTGTCCACCGGACACCCGCACCGCAATGACAGGAGTATACTAAGCGCCTTTTCGTCTTGTTTTTTTATTCAATTCACATCTGTCGGTGGGTCGTTATTGTTTTCACTTTTAATTTCAAGCGCTTTTGTTACTATATCCTCAAGATCCCCCGTGCCGTTAACAAATATCATTTTGTACCCGACTTTATCGGCTATTTTTTTTACAAATTCGTCCCGTTTAATTCTGTCCTCTTTTTTATGCGAGTTATCGTTTAATTCTATCAGTAATTCGGGATAAAGATTTTCCTTTTTGCAAAGTATAAAATCTATATGTTTAGCCTTAATTTTTCCGAAATACTTCATATATTCGCTTTTTCCCGCCTCGTCGTTCACCTCAACCAAATCCGCAAAGCGTATTTTTGCCAATATGGCGTAACCGTATTTATCGGCTATTTCCTTAAGATTTTTGTAAAACCAATATTCATTTTTTGTAAGTAAAAATTTTCGTCTGTACGGAAGTTTTCCGGCATTTTCTTCATTTTTGTTTTCTTTTGATTCATAATCAGAGTTGCTGTCCATCATTAGAATTTTCTGTATAAGATCATTTTGTTTTTTCTTTTTGTTTTGTTTCCTGACAATCAAAAGAATAATGACAACAACGATTGCAAGAAATACAACCACATATCGCTCTAACATCAATAAATCTTCTATGCTCATTTTTTCACTCCCCTTTATAATTTTAACAGTTAAATAGTTCTCGTTTTTATCAAGCGGAAATTTTGTTTCGAATTTGCGCCGTTAAGATTTTAAACATACTGTGTTTTTGCACAAAAAAATCCGTAATCCGCCTTTTAAAAAGAAAACGGATTGCCGCGCACCTTTCGGTGCTCGCAATGACCGGTAAGCGAAAGTATACCCGCGCGCCATAAGTATTCGCAATAACTAAATTGTACGTCATTCTAAGTACATAGCCTACGAATTCTCCGCCAGTCTTTTTGCAAACTCGGCAAGCTCGTCATCGCTGAAAAATTCAATTGTAAGCGTGCCTTTGCCGTTTCCGGAAGGGTTTATATGTACCTTGCGGCGCATTTCGTTTTTAAGAGAAAGCTCCACCTCGCTGTAAAACGTCGGCTTTTTCTGCGGCGCGGCTTTCGCGGCGCTTTTTGCTTTTTTCGCGTCTGCCGCCGTTTTTTCAAGCTCGCGAACCGAGGCGCCGTCCGCCGCGGCAATAAGCATTTTTGCGCGCGTTGCCTCGTCGTCGCAGGAAAGCAGGGCGCGCGCGTGGCCCGCCGATATACTGCCGCGGCGCAGTGCTTCAAGCTCGTTATCGTTAAGAGCCAAAAGGCGCAGCGCGTTTGTAACGGCACTTCGCGATTTTCCCATTTTTTTGGCAACCTCTTCTTGAGTTAGACCGTATGTATCTATAAGCGAACGGTAACCGAGCGCCTCTTCAACCGCGCTTAAGTCTTCGCGCTGTAAATTTTCTATAAGCGCTATTTCCATTAAGGTCTGTTCGTCCGCCTCTTTTATAACAACAGGCACCTCTGTAAGACCTGCCATTCGGCTTGCGCGCCAGCGGCGCTCGCCTGCAATTATACTATATCTGCCATCTAAATTAGGCTTAACCACAATAGGTTGTATAAGTCCGTGTTGTGCAATGCTGTCGGCAAGCTCGGAAAGCGCGGTTTCGTCAAAGTCCTTTCGCGGCTGATCGCGGTTAGGCTCTATATCGTTTAAATTAAGGGTTACCGCACCCTCGTTGTCCGAAGAATTTTCATCAAAAAGCGAGGTCAGCCCTCTGCCCAGTCCGCTCTTTTTTACTGCCATATTACTTTCTCCTGTTCTTCTTTATAAATTCCTTTGTCAGTTCGTCATACGCCGCCGCCCCCTTAGAGCGTTTATCGTAATACTGTATCGGCATACCGTAGCTCGGCGCCTCGGAAAGCCTTACGGCGCGCGGAATTGCGGTTTTATAAAGCTTGTCTGCAAAGTATTTTTTAATTTCGGCAACCACCTGCGCGGTAAGATTAAGCCTGCCGTCGTACATAGTAAGCACTATACCCTCTATCTCAATGGTGGGGTTGTAAAGCCGCTTTACCTGACGGACGGTGTTCATTAACTGCGAAAGACCTTCAAGCGCAAAATATTCGCACTGTATCGGCACAAGCACCGTGTCCGCCGCGTTAAGCGCGTTTATTGTAATAAGACCGAGCGAAGGCGGACAGTCTATAAATATGTAATCGTAATTATCTCTTGCCGCCGCAAGCGCCATTTTAAGCTGTGCCTCGCGGTGCTCCATTTCTATAAGGTCAACCTCTGCCGCCGCCAAATTCATTGAAGACGGAACTATATCCACATTTTTAAATTCCGTTTTAATTACGGCATTTTCAAGCTTTCCCGTGCCTATCAACAGCTCGTAGGTTGTAACCTTGACCTGTTTTTTATTTATACCGAATCCGCTTGTGGAGTTACCCTGCGGATCCGCGTCTACAAGCATTACTTTTTTGCCGGCAATGCCAACGCCTGCCGCTAAATTAACGGCGGTTGTGGTCTTGCCCACTCCGCCCTTTTGATTTACTATGGCAATAATTTTTCCCATTTCGGCGCCCCTTTCACAATGTTTCACGTGAAACACTTTAAGTATTATAGCATTTTACGGAACAAAAGTAAACAGTTAAATTTAATGCCGAATGCCGAATGCGGAATGCGGAATAAAAAAGCGACTTCCTCTTACAAGAAAGACGCTTTTTAAATAATTAAGCCTTTGGGTTATCCGTTCTGCCTAATAAATAATCGGTAGTTGTGTTATAATAGTCGGCAAGTTTTATCAATATCTGCGTTGGAATATCATTTTCACCCGTTTCATATTTTGAATATCCTGTTTGTGACATTCCAAGCATTTCTGCAACTTGTTTTTGTGTTAAGTCGCGGTCTTCTCTAAAGTTTCTTATACGTTCGTACAATTTAATCACCGTAATCAATATACGGTATTTTAAAGTTTTTATTGCATTTTAACCTGTAACAGGTTAAAATGCTATTGGTGATACAAATGGAACCTTATAAAGAAATAATTTTAAAATTTGTTTTAGAAAATGAAAAAAAGTTAAATTCAAGTACAATAGTAATATCGGCTAAAGATATTGTTGAAAACGAATGTTATAAAACAATATTAAAAATAAAATCTATATTAGATAATCCGTTTTATTCAGTCGTTCAAAAATCCTTTGCCGTAAATCAGGCTATATCTGAATTTGAAAAATTAGGAATTACTATGGAAACCAAATAATTCTGCATTCTGCATTCCGCATTTCGCATTAAGTTTTGTCTCCCGGTTTAAACAGCGCCGCCATAAGCAAACCCGACGCGACAGACACGGCTATTCCTGCCGAGGTTGCGGTAAGTCCCCCTGCAAATATACCCATAAAGCCGTATTTTTCAACCGCTTCCTTAACGCCCGTTGCAAGGCTGTAACCGAATCCGGTAAGCGGTACGGTAGCTCCTGCGCCTGCAAAATCAACGATCGGCTGGTAAAGCCCCACCGCAGTAAGCGCAACGCCTGCCACAACAAACGAAACCAATATCCTCGCAGGGGTAAGCTTGGTATAATCAATCAATATCTGACCTATAAGGCAGATAGTACCGCCCACTAAAAATGCGTAAAGGCAATGCAAACAAATACTCATATATCACACCTCTATGTTTCACGTGAAACATTGTTTTTTATAGTATTTGTCCTCATTGCCTTAATTATACTTTTATATTATAAACTTCAAATATATTTTGCTTAACGCTGCCGTAATCAAGGTGGCGCACGGTCACGCTGTCTGCGCTTTCGGACCTTACGCTTACCGTAACGGTGCAGGTTCCGTATTTTCTTGCAGGAAGAGTACGGATTATTTTTATCTCCCCCACATTTTCCTTAGGACAGTAAAATTCGTAGGTGTTAAAGCCCTTTATTCCCTGCGCGTAGATATTATCGCCTATTCTGAGCTTTCCGAAACGGAAATCAAATATGCAAAGATAGGAATAGTAAAGCAGCACCGCCGCCGTTACAAGGTAAAGAAAGAGTATGAACCGCGCAAATTTAGGAAATATAACCGCAGGAATAACCGCCGCGGCGGTGGCTATGCAAAAATACAGCCTTGGAAAATAAAGAAATCTTGATTTTGTTTTTTTATCGCGCCCGGCGTGCAAAAGCCTGCCGCCCGGAATTAAAAACGGAAAATACGCCATAAACTGCCGTTTTATATTTCCCCTGCGTTCCGAAGGCACCAAAACCGCCGTTTCGCTTTTTGAATTGCCGTAGCCGCCCACGCTTACCTTCATAGCATAGCGTTTAAACAGGCGCATAAGCGGTGTTTGGTCTATGATTACGTCATTTACCGAGGATTTTTTAAAAGAGGTTCTGCTGCGCACGAAAAAGCCGGAGCGCACCTCAAGCTTATCCTTTTCAAGAAAAAGCTTAAAATTTATATACTTAAAAAACGAATAAACAAAGCTTACCGCATAGCTCAAAAGAAAAATAAGGGTAATGGCGCTTACTATCGGCGGAAAATAGGACTTTACCTGACCCGAAACGTTATTTATTTCGTTAAGCAATATACTGTCGAGCGCAAGCCCCAAAAGCTTACCGGCTTTATTTATAATCGGCACCCCGATAATCATACCCGTAACCGCAGAAGAGGTGGTTGCCGCCATTACCGCAACCTTGACAAACGAAAATCTAACGGCGGTATAATCGCTTTTGCCGTACAACAGCTCGGATACCTTTTTGCTGTTTTTAAGGCTTAGCTTAAACTTAAAATCGGTTTTGCCCTTTTTGCCTGCCTCGGTATTAACGCAGTAGGTAACGGCGCCGAAAACCGCGTCCAGCGGATTTTGCACCGTTTGAACCGAGGACAGCTTTGAGACGGCGATATAAGAGGTTTTTTTAAGGAAAACGCCCTCGCTTATTTTAACGCCGTTTTTGCCGCATACAATACTGAACGAGCGGAAACGCAGAAACGCCGCAAGCAGCATTACAATAAGCGCCGCCGCCTCAAGCGTGAAAACGCCAGTTATTCTTCTGTAAATAAGGTATTGCACCGCACCCTTTAAAACAGGAAGTATAAGCACGAACAAAAAAGGCTTTATAAGGCTTAATATCATAAGCGGGTGGGCTTTAAACTCCTGCTTCAACGGTTTTCCCCCTTTGTTACGGCGGATATAAATTTTTCAACGTCGCCCCTTGGCATTTCGGGAATTATAATGCCGCTGCGCGCCGCCTTAAGGCTTATTGCCGCAAGCCCCAAAGCCTTGGCAAGCGGCGTTGATATGCTTTGCACGTAAACAAGCCGCGAAAAGGGCATTATGTGGCAGGTTTTAACTATAACGCCGCGCTTTATAATAACGGCGTCGTTAGGAAACAGTATTTCATAGCTTTCAAAATAGGCGGGAATATACCAAAACACCGCCGCCGCCGTTATAACCGCAAAGGTAAAAGCGCCTATTAAAAACCAATCTGATATTACACTTAGTATAAAAAATACGCAAAATGGTATTACGCCCAAAATGCCCACTCTTAACTGCCACAAAAGCTTTGTTTGCTTAGGCAAGCTGTTTTTGCTCAACGCTTCACTCTCCTTTTGGTTTACATAATACCTTTAATCATATCCCAGTACGCTTTATATTTTTGCTCGGTTTTATTGTCGCCGTACTCATAATACCGCTTGTTTTTAAGTGCGTTCGGTAAATACTGTTGGTTTACATAATGTGATTTATAATCGTGCGGATATTTATAGTGCTGCCCCTTTATTTCGGCGTCCTCGCCGTCGTAATGCTTATTTTGCAGGTGCCGCGGCACTGCGCCGCCTATTCCCCTTTCAATATCCGCCATAGCGGCGTTTATTGCGTTATACGCCGAATTTGATTTAGGCGAGGCAGCAACCAATATAACAGCGTCCGCAAGGGGCAGGCGCGCTTCGGGCAGACCTACCGCCTCGGCAATATCAACGGCGGCTTTAACTATCGGGATTATCTGCGGATAGGCAAGCCCCACGTCCTCGCAGGCGCACACCATAAGCCGTCTGCAGGCGCTCGGCAGGTCGCCTGCGGCTAAAAGCCTGCCTAAATAGTAAACGGCAGCATCGGGGTCCGATCCGCGCATAGATTTTTGGTAAGCCGAAATTATATCGTAATGCTCGTCGCCCTCGCGGTCGTAGCGAACAGAGTTTGAGGCTAAAATTTCTTCTGCCGTTTCGTCGCTTATTTCTATGTTTTCCGCGTTTTCGCTTGTAAGCACGCAAAGCTCCAGCATATTAAGCGAGCGGCGAACGTCGCCTGCCGCCGCAGTTGCCAGCTTTTTAAGCGTGATATCCGATATAATAAGCTCTTTTCCCTTTTCACTGCTTATAATATTTTTTGCCCTTATCAGCACCTCTTTTATATCGTCGGGCGAAAGCGCTTTAAATTCAAACACCGTAGAGCGGCTTAAAATGGCATTATAAACGTAAAAATAAGGGTTTTCGGTAGTGGCGGCTATAAGAGTAATATCCCCGTTTTCAATGTAAGAAAGCAAAATCTGCTGCTGTTTTTTATTAAAATACTGAATTTCGTCGAGATATAACAGTATTCCGCCCTGGGCTTCAATTGTGCCTATGGTGCTTATAATTTCCTTAATATCGGCGGTAGAGGCAGTGGTTGCGTTTAAATAGTGCAGCTTTTTGCCGCAGGTGGCGGCTATAATATTTGCAACCGTGGTTTTACCCACGCCCGAAGGACCGTAAAATATTAAATTAGGCACATTTTTTGAATCTATAATACGCCTAAGCACCTTGCCCTCGGCTAAAAGGTGCTTTTGACCGGCAACCTCCTCGATTGTTTTAGGTCTTAACCTGTCTGCTAACGGAGTGTTCATTCCCTTACCCCCTGTTTAATACATTATACAATGCTTTTTCGCTTTTTTCAACTCATTAAAGCATTATAAATAACATAAGCTTTAGTAATGGGGAGTGAAAAGAGCTTGAAAAAAACGGTTTTTATTAAAAACGCCCTTATATTAACCGCTTCTTCGCTTATTTTGCGGTTTGTGGGGATAATTTTTAAGGTATGGCTCGCTAAGCTTATCGGGTCCGAGGGTATCGGGCTTTACCACCTTGTGTTTTCGGTTTATATGCTTGCCGCAACCTTTGCAACAAGCGGCATTTGCACCGCGGTAACCCGCCTTGCCGCAGAGGAATTGGCTTTAGGCACAAAAAAGGGTACTGTTAAAATACTTAAAAGGTCGGTAGAGCTTACCCTTATAATCGCCGCAGCTACCGTTGCCGTAATATTTTTCGGCGCGGAATTTATAGCAAAATACTTTCTTAACGATATGCGCGCCGTGCCGGCGCTTAAAATACTGCCGCTCTCGCTCCCCTTTATGGGGGTGACCTCCTGTCTTAGGGGATATTTTATAGCAAGGCGCAAAATAACGCCCAATGCGGTAAGTCAGCTTTTTGAACAGGCAGTAAGAATACTTCTTGTGGTGGTGCTTGTTAAAAAATTTTTGTCAAAAGGGCTTGGCTTTACCTGCGGAGCGGTGCTTTTCGGCGATTGCGCGGCAGAAGCATTTTCGTTTTTAATGCTGTTATTTATTTACAAAAGGGATTTAAAAAAGCTTTCCGCGCTTTCAGGCCGGGAAAGGCCGCCATTTGGCATATTAAGGCGGATACTGCATATTTCGGTGCCGATAACATCGGGCAGATACCTTAATACCGCGCTCAGAACCGCGGAAAACATACTTGTTCCGCGCAATCTTGCAAAATACCCTTTCGGCGGCAGCAACGCCCTTTCGCAGTTCGGAATGATAAAGGGTATGGCGCTGCCGATACTTTTCTTTCCCTCAACCCTTTTAAACTCAATTTCAACCCTGCTTATACCCGAAATATCCGAAGCGGACGCGCGCGGACAAAAGTGGCTTGTTAAAAGCGCCGCGCAAAATATTTTAAAGCTTACGGCGCTGCTTTCATTTATATTTGCGGCGGTATTTTTTGTTTCGGGCAGGGAAATAGGTATGCTTATATACAAAAGCCGCGACGTGGGCGAGCTTCTGAGAGCGCTCTCGCCCATAGTTCCTTTAATGTATTTAGACAGCATATCGGACGGTATTTTAAAGGGACTTGACCAGCAGGCGTTTTCATTCCGCACCGCAATTTCCGATTCGGTTATAAGAATAATACTTATTTTAATTTTATTGCCCGTGTTCGGACTTCGCGGATTTATATGGATAATGTACTTTTCAAACGCGCTTACCTGCGGCTTAAATGTGGGAAGACTGTTAAAGGTAAGCCACGCAAGACTGCTTTTTATAAAAGAGCTTGCACTGCCGCTTGCCGCCGCGTTTTGCATAACGCTTTTATGCGATACCTTAATAAAACGGCTTAATTTATGCAATTTGGTTTACATAATACTTATTTGTACCGTTTCGGTTGCATTATACATTGCTTTCATCTTTATTTCGGGGGCATTAAAGCCCGATGAGATAAGAAATTTTACTAAAAAATAGGCAAATGGATTTAAGCCGATTAAAATAACCCTCTGTGTATACCTATACGCAGAGGGTTATACCGATTAGCTTACAAAGAGGTGTTTTTGCCCCTTATTTTTTCAAAAAATTTCTTAATTACCGCCGCGCATTCGTCTTCCATAATGCCGCCGTAAATTTCCGGCTTAAAGCCGTAAGGGTAATCGCACAGGTTTATCACGCTGTCTATACTTCCCATAGCCTTATCGTATGCGCCGAAAACAAGCGTTTTAATTCTTGCGTTTATTAAAGCTCCCGCGCACATAGGGCACGGCTCTAAGGTTACGTACATTTCACATTCATCAAGCCGCCAAGAATTAAGCTTTTTACAGGCAATGTTTATTGTCTCGGTTTCGGCGTGGGAAAGGGCGTTTTGCTTTTTTTCGCGCATATTATGAGCGGCGGCAATAATTTCGCCGTTTTTAACAATTACCGCGCCCACGGGTATTTCGCCCATATCCGCCGCACGGCGCGCCTGCTCTAACGCGGCAAGCATAAATTTACTGTTCATAATTATCGGGATTATAAATTCCAAGCGGCGCAAAGTTAGGCTGATTATTTCTTATAACAAACAGAAATACCGGTTCAAGAAAATTAAACAGCACCGATAAAACGGTAAAAAGCACCGCGTTTTTGCCGTCGAACGAGGAGTAAACGCGCCATAAAGCAATATATTTTACTATTGCAAAGGCAAGCGCAGACAGCATAAGCAAAAACGACGATAATATAAGCGGAATAAAGCTGAGCGCGGCACTCAGCTTTATCGGTTCGTCGTAAAGCGCTGCACCCACAATCTCGCGAACGGAGGTTACCGCCGCTATACATAAAAACACCGCAAAAAGTATTTCTATAATTTTTTCAATAATATGCAAAATAAGCAGTATAACGCTGTACTTTGCAGGCTTTTCAATCGGGTTTTTATGATATCTTTCGGCAAGACGGCCGAGCGTAAACGAATTTGCAACCGGAATAAAGCTAAGCCACGGGTATTCAACCCCCGCGGTTTTAGACATTTTGTAAATTCCTATTGCGCGCAGGATATAAAGCGCTAAGCATACAGCCGCCATAACGGCGGTATAAAGCACAACCTCAAATATTATACCGAAAAGCGTTTCGCGGTCGATAGCGGACAGATCGGATTTAAAGTAAAAGTTAAACATATTTTAATCCCCTTACATAAAAAACTGCAAAGATTCCAAAATGCAAAAAACCGTAAAAATTATAATACAGGGCGAGGTGAAAAACCACTTAAACCGCTGATTCAGCTTGCTTTCGTTACCGTCCTCACCGAATTTGAAAAGCTCCGCCTGATTTTTTGAATGTAAAAGCGATATGATTCCCGCAAGCAGGCAAACCAAAAGAAAAACGGAATAAACGGCATTTTGCGCCGCCGCCGAGATACTGCCCGCAAAATAACTGAAAAATACCGAAACAAAATTATTGAATGCGTGAACCGCCATTGCAATTAAAAGCGAATCGGTTTTTACAACAATAAAGCCCAAAACAAGACCTATTATAAAGGCAAAGGGCATTTGCTCGAAATTTCCGTGCATAAGCCCGAAAACAATTGCCGAGGTTAAAACCGCAAAGCCGTCCCCGTATTTTCTGAGCGAGCCTAAAATAAGCCCGCGGCAGGCAAATTCCTCAACAAGTGCAGGCACTATAACGGTAGACAGCATTGAAAGGCAAAACCCGAAAAAGCCTTTAGGATCTTCCCCGTAATCAACGTTATAATTTATACCGAAGCTTTCAAAAATACTGCTTGCCTGACTTGTTGCTATATTTGCGAACGAACAAAACGAAATTCCAAGCAAAAACAGGGTAAGCCTGTTGCCCTTTTGCGGTTTTTTAAGCGGTACGGTCTCGCTTATGTTAAACCCAAACGATTTAAAAACAATTATAAACGGCACCGTAAATATAAAAGATGAAAGCACTATCTGGGCTACCTGCAAAGCCGCGGGGTCGGTAATAATTTCTCTTGCCTTTGCCACGGTAAAGCCAAGCCTTCCCATAACAAAAAAATACCCCGTAGCCCAAAACGTTGTTATTAAAAGCTCAACTATAAAAGCAATTCCTATAACAAGAGCGGTTTTTCTTATACCTTTTTTTTCGCTGTATGTTTTAGGCGTAAAGCCGTAGGGTACATAGGTAACATACGGCGGATAATTACTGCCGCCGCTGTACGGCGCGTTATCAAAGCTGTTGTTTTCCATATTTATCTGCCTTTCTTAAAATTATCCCTTGTACCCCTTAAATTTAAAGGCTTACTCCTCGGTATTCTCGGTTTCCTCGGTACTTTCCGGCTCAACCGCGCCTGCGTCCGCTTCGGGTGTTTCGGGCAGCTCGGTCGGTTCTTCGTCGCTGTGCTCTGTAACCGCTACCGAAAGTATCTTTTCACCCTCGCCCACCTTCATTACGCGCACGCCCTTGGCAGGACGGGCAAAGGTGGAAATATCGCCTGAGAATATCCTTATTATTATACCGTTCGAGGCTATCATTATAATATCCTCTTCGCCCGTTACCGCAAGCGACGCCGCAACATCGCCGTACTTTTCAACGCGGTAGTTGGTAAGACCTTTACCACCGCGCGATTGCAGGCGGTAATCGCTTATCGGGCTTATTCTTCCGTAGCCGGTTTCGGTAATGGTTAAAAGCTTGGTGTTTTCATCGGTTATTTCCATTGAAACCACGAAATCTTCGGGCTTCATTGTAATTGCCTTAACACCTCTGGCTCCTCTGCCCATAGCGCGAACCTGATTTTCGTTAAACTGAATTGCCATACCCTTTTTGGTGGCTATAAACAGGTTGTTTTCGCCGTTTGTCATTTTAACGAAGGTCAGCTCATCGTCATCGTCTATTGAAATTGCAATAATGCCGCTCTTTCTTGTGTTCCTGAATTCCGAAAGCTTGGTGCGCTTTATAATACCCTTCTTTGTAACCATGGTTATAAAGTGCTCCTCGTCAAGCTCGGAGGCGGGCAGAATTATTGTAATTTTTTCGTTTTGCATAAGGGGCAGAATATTTATAATATTCATTCCCTTTGAGGTGCGGCTGCCCTCAGGTATTTCGTATGCCTTAATGCGGTACATTCTGCCGAGGTTTGAGAACAGCATAATGTAATCGTGTGAAGAACATACAAACATATTTTCAACCGTATCGTCGTCACGCGTGGTCATACCCGTAATTCCTCTGCCGCCGCGGTGCTGAACGTTATAGGTATCGGCAGGCAGGCGCTTAATAAAGCCGTTTTCGGTCTTGGTAAGCACGCACTTCTCTTCGGGAATAAGGTCTTCAATATCAACGTCGCCCACAACGTCGGTAATTTCGGTGCGGCGGTCGTCCGAGAATTTATCGCGAAGATTTAAAGCCTCGGTCTTTACAATATCAAGTATACGTTCGTGACTCGCCAAAATTGCCTCGCACTCTTTTATAAAGTCTAACTTTTCCTGCAATTCGTCAAGAATTTTCTGTTTTTCAAGACCGGACAGCTTACCTAACTGCATCTGTACGATTGCGGTGGTCTGAATATCGTCAAGCCCGAAACGGTCGGATAACGCCTGCTTGCTTTCAGGTATGGTCTTGCTTGAGCGGATTATCGCTATAACCTCGTCGATAAAATCAAGCGCTACCTTTAAACCCTCTAAAATATGTGCTCTTTCCTCTGCCTTGCGCTTATCGTAAGCGGTGCGGCGGCGGATAATATCGCACTGGAAGTCTATGCAGTTTTGCAGCATATCCTTAAGCGTTAAAATCTGCGGCTTGCCGTTTACTATCGCAAGCAAAATAGCGCCTATTGTGGTTTGCAAAGCGGTGTTTTTGTAAAGCTTGTTAAGTATAACCTGCGGGTTGGCGTCCTTCTTTAAATCGACGATTATTCTTATACCGCCGTCACGCTTTGAGGAATAGTCTACAACGTCCTCTATCCCCTCAATTTTCTTATCCGCCGCCTGGTCGTATATTGCCTTAACAAGGTCTTTTTTGCGTACCTTGTAGGGTATTTCGGTTATAACTATGCGGTATTTGCCGTTTTTGGTCTCTTCAATTTCGGCTTTGCCGCGCAGGGTTATTTTGCCCCTTCCCGTAGCGTATGCCGCGCGTATACCGCTTCTGCCCATTATAATGCCGCCCGTCGGGAAATCGGGTCCCTTTATATACTGGCAAATTTCCTGTAAATCCGCCTCAGGGTTATCAATAAGGGCGCACATACCGTCAATTACTTCGCCTAAGTTATGCGGCGGAATTTCGGTTGCCATACCTACCGCTATACCGGAAGATCCGTTTACTAATAGCTGCGGAAATCTTACCGGCAGAACCTCCGGCTCGTTTAAACGGTTATCGTAGTTCGGCTGAAAATCTACCGTTTCCTTGTTTATATCGTCGAGCATATGAAGGGATAGCCTATTCATTCTCGATTCTGTATAACGGTAGGCAGCCGCGGGGTAACCGTCTATGTTACCGAAGTTTCCGTGACCGTCTATTAAAGGATAGCGGAGGGAAAAATCCTGCGCCATACGCACCATTGCGTCGTAAACGCTGGCGTCGCCGTGCGGATGATAACGACCGAGCACCGAACCTACGGTATCGGCGCATTTACGGTACGCCTTATCGGGCGTCAAGCCGTTTTCAAACATTGTGTAAAGTATTCTTCTGTGAACGGGCTTTAAGCCGTCGCGCACGTCGGGTATGGCGCGCCCCACCAGTACCGACATTGAGTACTGGAGCATACTGCCCTTAATTTCGTCTACAATTTCAACCGGAACGATTTTGGTTTCTTCATCGCTCGGCCAGTAAACATTTTCTTGCTTTGCCATTTCTTCTCACCCCTTAAATATCAAGATCCGTAGCGAATACCGCGTTATCTTCAATGAATTTTCTTCTCGGCTCTACTTCCTCGCCCATAAGCATTGTAAAGGTTTGGTCGGCAATTTCCGCGTCCTCCATATTTACCCTTAACATTGTTCTGTGTTCGGGATCAAGCGTGGTTTCCCACAGCTGTTCGGGGTTCATCTCACCAAGACCTTTATAGCGCTGAACGTCGGGGTCTCCGCCTAATTCCGCTACATATCTGTCCTTTTCCTCGTCTGTAAACGCGTCAAAATACCTTTTGCCCTTTGCAACGCGGTAAAGCGGCGGCTGAGCTAAATATATATGCCCCGTTTCAATAAGCTGCGGCATATAGCGGAAGAAAAATGTTAAAAGCAGCGTTCTGATATGCGAGCCGTCAACATCGGCATCCGCCATAATAACGATTTTATCATAGCGTAATTTGTTTATATCAAAGTTTTCCGCAATTCCGGTGCCTAAAGCTACTATTACGGGCGTCAGCTTATCGTTGCCGTAAACCTTATCAACCCTTGCTTTTTCAACGTTGAGCATTTTACCCCAAAGCGGAAGTATAGCCTGATAGGTGCTGTTTCTGCCCTCTACCGCCGAGCCGCCTGCCGAATCTCCCTCTACTATGAATATTTCGGTCTTAGTCGGGTCGTTTGAAATACAGTCTGTCAGCTTTTCAGGCATTCTGGTTTTTCCGCCTATACCCGATTTATTTCTTTGCAGCTCTCTTGCCTTTTGCGCCGCCTCGCGCGCGTTGGAGGAGGCAATTGATTTATCAAGAATTATCTTAGCCTCTGCGGGGTGGTCTTCAAGATAATTCATCATCTTTTCGGCAACTATATTATTTACAAGCGTGCCTATTGCGGTGTTGCCTAATTTCGCCTTGGTTTGCGATTCAAACTGCGCGTCGGTTAATTTTACGCTTACAACCGCCACAAGTCCCTCGTTAATATCCTCGCTCTTTAAATTGGCGTCGCTTTCCTTTAAAAACTTAAAGGTGCGCGCGTATTTGTTTATAACCCTTGCAAGGCTGGTTTTAAAGGCGCTTTCGTGCGTACCGCCGTCCACCGTGTGAATGGTGTTCGCAAAGGACATTATTTTGGTATCATACCCCGTGCTCCACAAAAGCGCTATTTCCGCCATAGAGTCGCCCGATGCGCCGCTTAAATAAATAACATCCTGATTAAGTCTGTCCTTTTTGCTCTTTTCAAGCAAAAATTCAACGTATGATTTTATACCGCCCTCAAAGTGTAAATCCTCTTCGCGGTGGGGAATATCCGCGTCTGTCCGCTCGTCTTTCAGAACAATACGTATGCCCGCATTTAAGAAAGCCTGCTCGCGAAGTCTTAAAAGCAGCGTATCAAAATCATACCTTGTGGTATCTGTAAATATGGTAGGATCCGGCTTAAAGGTAACCTTTGTACCTGTTTTTTCGGTATCGCCTATTATTTTAAGGTCGGTTTTTATGTTGCCGCATTCGTATCTCTGCAAATAAATATGCTTGCCGTCGCAAATTTCAACTTCAAGCCAGGAAGATAACGCGTTTACTACCGAAGCGCCCACGCCGTGCAGACCGCCCGATACCTTATAGCCGCTGCCGCCGAATTTACCTCCCGCGTGCAGAATTGTGAAAACAACGCTTACGGTAGGTATTCCCTTTTGCGGATGAATACCAACGGGTATGCCGCGCCCGTTATCGGTAACTCTTATTACGCCGTCGTCTAATATTTCCACTAAAATCTTATCGCAGTAGCCCGCAAGCGCCTCGTCTATCGAGTTATCCACAATTTCATAAACCAAGTGGTGCAGTCCGCGCTCGCCTGTAGAGCCTATATACATACCGGGGCGCTTTCGCACCGCTTCAAGCCCTTCAAGCACCTGTATGGAATTTTCGTCGTAATTTTCCGTTACAGGGGTAGTAATGTCTTTACTCATTTTTAAAAAACATTCCTTTCGTAATATGAGAAGTTCATTTTATAAAGAATCAATAAAACCCGACCGTTTTAAAAGGGTAGAGGTTGAAAGCTGAGAAATATATACCTTTGCCTTGCCCTTACCGTTGCTTACAACCGCAAAGGATTTCGGCAATTCATAGGAAACGGTTATAACGTCGCCGTTTTTTTCCGCCTTTTCAAGAAATTTGCGCGTATGCTTTGAAACGGTGGTGCTGTCCAAATCAAAAATTCCCAACACATCCCGCGAGCGCACAACCGTGCCCTGCCCTAAGTGTATATACATTTATCAGTTCACCTGCCCGTTTTTAACATTTATAATTTTACCGTTTTTAAGGTTTGCCACGTTAGACGGGTCGCAGCAGGTTATAAACGACTGTATACCCTTAATATGGTTTAAAACATAATTCTGCCGCTCCGGATCAAGCTCGCTCATAACGTCGTCCAGCAAAAACACGGGGTATTCGCCCGATATCTTATTTATAACCTCCGCCTCGGCAAGCTTTAAGGAAAGCGCTATACTGCGCTTTTGACCCTGCGAGGCAAAGCCCTTAGCTCTTATGCCGTTTATTTTAAATTCAATATCGTCTCTATGAGGCCCTACCGAGGTAACGCCCGAAAGCATATCCTCTTTTCTTGAATTTAAAAGGCTTTCCCTTAAATTTTCGGCACTGCTTATATATTCGGTTGAAAGTTCTTCTTTCTTTGAAGAAATACCGTCGTAAACCTTAGGCAAAAATTCGTTTAACGCCTTTAAATATCGTTTTCTGAACGACTCTATTTTAACGCCGTTTGCAGCTATTTCCTCTTCAAAAACATCTAACATAACCGAAAGGGAGCCGTCGTATCTGTAATCCTTAATAATGCGGTTTCTTTGGGTTACGGCGCGCGTGTAGCTTCTTAATACACCTATATAAGAGGGATAAAGCTGACCTATTCCTATATCGGCAAATCTGCGCCTTAGCTGCGGCCCGCCGCTTACTATATTCAAATCGTCCGGTGAAAAAACTATTGCGTTAAAATTACCTGCAAGAGCTGCTGCGGATTTTAATTTGTTATTGTTAAGAAAAGCTGTTTTTTTATCGCTTATTTTAATTTGCGCGTCGTTTTCTATTCCGCCGGCAATAAAATTTAATTTAAGCGCCGCCTCTTTTTTTCCAAATTTTATAAAATCCGCGTCCTTGGCGCCGCGAAAGCTTTTCATTCCGGTAAAAAGCCATATGCTCTCAAGCAGATTGGTCTTACCCTGCGCGTTTTCACCGCATATAACGTTCATATCGCAAAACATATCTGCTTTGATATGCTCTATGTTTCTGAAACCGCTGCATTCAATACTTAAAACCCTCATTCAATAACAAAACCGTTTGAGTTATATTCTACCTTATCGCCGCTGTGTAATTTTTTGCCCCTTTGGGTGCAAATTTCGCCGTTAACCTTAACCTCGCCGTTTTGTATTACTATTTTGGCGTGGCCGCCGGTAGAAACAAGGCTTGCCAATTTCATTGCGCTGTCAAGTCTTATAAAATCCTCTTTAACGGAAATTTTTTTATATTCCATTATCTTAACCTCATAGGCATTATCATATAGGTATAATCGTCGCCCTCAAGCGGCTTTATAAGCACGCCTGCGTTTGCCCCGTTAAATAATATCTGTATTTTTTCATCCTCAATAGCCTTAAGCGCGTCAAGCAGATAGCGGCTGTTAAGACCTATTTCAAAGCCCTCGCCCTCAAGCTCGGTATTAAATGTTTCGGTTGCTCTGCCCATAGAGGTAGCGCAGGTAAATACCACGTTAAGCTCGTTGAAATAACAGCGAACAGGAGTGGAAAACGCCTCGCTTATAAGCAGCGAAACACGCTCTACCGTATCTATGAGTTCCATTGTATTAACAACCACCCTTTGCTTATGCTCTGCGGGAATGGTTTTTTTGTAATTAACAAACTCGCCCTCTAAAAGACGCGAAATAAATTCGTACCCGTTAATGTTAAAGGAAATAAGGTTGTTTCCTACCTTCATTTCAACCTCTTCGGTACTTTCGTCTATAAGCTTTACAGCCTCGCCTATTGCTCTGCCCGATACTATAAACGAAAAATCGTCCGAAATGTCAACCTTTTCTTTTCTTATTGCAAGTCTGTACCCGTCGATAGCTACAAACTGAATTATACCGTTTTCAACGGTTACGTTTATACCCGTAAGTATCGGCTTTGCGCCCTCGCTTTGGGCGGCGGCAAAAAACGTGCCCTTAACCATTTCCGAAAGCAAGCCGCCGTCTATTCTTATAATTTTATCCGATCCTACAAACGGCATTTCGGGAAAATCCTCTGCCGCCATACCCATAATATCAAATGTAGCCTCGCCGCATTTAATGTTGCAGGCAAGCTTTTCATTGGCGGTTATTACCACCTGCGGGGCGTTCATTCTTCTTAAAATATCGCAAAGCAGACGGGCGTTTATTACAATATCGCCCTCCTCGTCGCATTTAGCGTATATTTCCTTTTTCATTCCCATTTCAAGGTTATAGGAAATAAGGGTTACCTTGCCCTGCTCTGCGGAAAGAAGAATGCCCTCAAGCACGGGCATAGAGGTCTTTGAGCCTACCGCTCTTTGAAGACGGGTTACTGCCTCAAGCAAAGCAGAACGCTCAAGCGAAATAATCATATTTTTTCCTCCTAAAAACAAAATAAAAAATAACAGTAATAATAAGGGGTGTTAAAACAGTGGAAAACCCACTTAAAGAGTATTGAATAAAGGATTTATTCGTGTTAATAAAAAATTGGATAAATGTGAATAATTTAAGCCTTAAAAAGTTATAAACAGGCGATTTTATAACTTGTCCGTTAATTAAGGTTAAAACGGTGGAAAACTAATACCCCGAATTTTCGCTTGTAAGGTTCTTTATAATATCGTCTACAAGCTCTTTTTCATATGGCTTGTCCTTTAAAAATTCCTCAATGCGGTTTACGTTGTAAAGCACTGTTGTGTGATCCTTGCCGAAGCTTTCGCCTATCGCCTTATAGGAAAGGTCGGTGGTTTCCCTTGCTATATACATTGCCACCTGACGGGCAAGAGCCAGCGCCTGAGTGCGGCGGTTTGATAAAATATCGTTTTCTGATACGTTGTAGGTCTTTGCAACCTCGGCTATTATCTTTTCTATTTTAACGGGTTCGGGCTGCGCGTCGTTTATAATATCGCGTATAAAGCCGCTTACTATCATTGTTGTAGGCTGCTTGCCCTGAATTGAAACATAAGCCTTAAGCTTTTTAACCACACCCTCAAGCTGGCGTGTATTGACCTTTATATGCTCCGCTATGTAATAAACTATCGATTTATCAAGGGTAAGATCAAGCTGTTCCGCCTTGTTTTCAACAATTCCCACCCTTGTTTCAAAATCGGGCGGAGTAATATCCGCAAAAAGACCGCTTTCAAAACGCGAACGTATGCGGTCGTCAAGGGTTTTTATTTCCTTCGGCGGGCGGTCAAGCGTTACAACTATCTGCTTATTGTTTTGAAGCAGGGTATTAAAGGTATTGAAAAATTCCTCCTGTGTTTGCTCCTTGCCGGCGATAAAATGAATATCGTCTATTAAAAGCACGTCTACGTTTCTGAATTTGTTTCTGAAATCGTCTATCGTGCCGAGCCCCAGCTTACCGTCCTGCAGCGCCTTTATAAGCTGATTTGTAAAATCCTCGCAGCGGGTATATTCAATCTTTTTATAAGGAAAATTCTTTTTAAGCTCATTTTTAATTGCCAACATAAGGTGGGTTTTTCCAACGCCCGACGGCCCGTAAATAACAAGCGGATTGTAGGTTATGTTGGGGTTGTTTGCAACCGCAAGCGCGGCGGCGTGGGCAAAGCGGTTTGTAGAGCCCACAACAAAGTTTGAAAAGGTAAAGAAATCCTCAAACGTAAGCCCGTAGCTTGCCTGCTCGGCTTTTAAAATTTTTTCTTCCTCGTCGTCGAAAACTATCCGCACCTTTACGTCTATACCCATAACCGCTTTAAGAGAGTTTTGCAAAAGCTCGGTATAATTCTGTTCAACCACCGTGCGCATATAATCGTTATTTATTGAAAGAACAAACTCGCCGCCGTTAAGGGAAAGCGGAACAAGATCCTTTAAAAAGCAATCGAACGCCACTTCGGATATTGTTTTTTTACATTCCTCGCAAACGGCGTACCAAATGTCGTTAATAGAGCTTATCGGCATTATGTAAACCATCCTTTTTGCTATATAATATAATATATATACTTAATCTTATATAGTATATCATATAATAAAACAATTTTCAACTTTTTATATTTAAAAAGAAGAGAATAAATGTATATATTAAGGTTAAAATTATATAAAAAAGAGGGAAAAGGGCAAATGTCTTTAAGAACCGATTTAGCGCTTGAAGCAAAAACCGAAATTTCGGGCGGGGAAAACGGAATAATTAAGGAAATAAAAGAAAACGAAAATATAAAAACCACGGTTATAAAAGTGGTGTCGGACGAGGGCGAAAGGCTTATAAACAAGCCGCAGGGCACTTATATTACGGTGGAGTTCGGCGATATTATAAGCACGGCGGATTTTACCCCCTTGAAAAGCGAAATAAAAAGGGTATTATCAGAGCTTTTAAGCGTAAACGGAACGGTGCTTGTTGCAGGACTCGGAAATAACGATATTACGCCCGACGCGGTAGGTCCGCTTACCGCAGGCGGTATACTTGCAACAAGGCATATTGCCGGCGCGTTTGCCGAAAGCATAGGCTTAAAGGGGCTTAAAAGCGTGGCGGTTATAACGCCGGACGTGCTTGGCAAAACGGGAATAGAAACAGCCGAGTTGATACGCGGCACGGCGGATAAAATAAAGCCTGCCGCCGTAATTGCGGTGGACGCGCTTGCCGCAAGGGATCCGAACAGGCTTTTTAAAACCGTACAGCTTACAAACAGCGGAATCTCGCCCGGCTCCGGCGTTAAAAACAGGCGCGGCGAAATAAGCGAAAAAACAATAGGCGTGCCGGTAATAGCCGTGGGCGTGCCCACCGTAACCGACGCCGAGGCAATAGCCTATTCCCTTACGGGTACCGAGCCCGAAACCGACAGCGGAATGTTCGTAACCCCAAAAGAGGTGGATATGCTGTGCGGGAAAATAAGCAAAATTTTAAGCGAAACGCTGAACGAATTTTTGCAGCCCGAAATAGACGCCGATATAATAGAGGGACTGGTCTAATTAAAGCCCTATACGCATAAAATAGCTTATAGGGGGCGGTGGAATGAATAACGGGTCTGCAATAGCAAGGCTTACGGGTGTTTTTACCGTTTGCTTGCTGCTTTTGGGCTATAATGTTTACGGCGGATTATTTAAAAGCACCGGCGGAGGTATTGCCGCCGCCGATACTCTTTCACTCTCGTCTGCCGCCGAAAGCACGGCAACCGAGGAAAAAACCGAAAGCTTAGGCGAAAGCACGCCTGAAAGCACTGCCGGAAACGCGTCCTCGGCCGAAAGCAGGGCGGAGGAGCAGTCTGTTCCCACGGCGGCTTCAGGTACCGTAAAGGGCAAAATTATAAGCAATTATATATCGCCGTATAAGGCGGCAAGCTCATACGGGAATATATATTTAAAAAACAGTTCGGGGCTTAATATAGATTTAAAGCAGCTTGCAGAGTCTCCGCTTAAATTTAAAATAGAAAAATCGGAGGCGCCGCAGGTGCTTATAATGCACACACACACCACCGAGACCTATATGACCGAAAACACCGATTATTATACCGACGCTTTTTCCTCCCGCACAAGAGACAAAGCCAAAAATATGGTAAGCATAGGCGATATTGTGGCAACCAAGCTTAACGCCGCGGGAATAAAAACACTGCACGACGCAACCGAGCACGATTATCCGCAATATACGGGCAGCTATACGCGCGCGGCAAAAACAATAAACGGATATTTGAAAAAATATCCAAGCATAAAGGTAGTGCTTGATCTGCACCGTGACGCGGTATCGTCGGGTGAAAGCGATAAGGTAAAGCTTGTAACCGAAATTAACGGCAAAAAAGCGGCGCAGGTAATGCTGGTTATGGGCTCTCAAAGCGGAAAAACCACCAATTTCCCCAACTGGCAGGAAAATTTAAAGCTTGCGGTAAAGCTGCAGCAAACGCTTGAAACCAAATTTCCCACCCTTGCGCGCCCTATCAGCCTTACCTCAAGCAATTATAACGAAAGCCTGACCACAGGCTCTCTGCTTATAGAGTTCGGAACCGACGCAAACACCCTTGAAGAGGCACAGTATTCCGCCGATATGGTGGGTCAGGCGTTAGCCGAGCTTATGAACGCGCTTACATAAACAAAAAGGACTGATTATTATTAAAAGGCTGTTTTTAAGATCCTTAATACTATCCTCGGTTGTGGCGCTGTGCCTGTTTATGGGGGCTTACGGTATAGCAAGGGCGTATGAGAATACAAGGCGGATAGGCTTTGGGGAATATAAAAAGGCGGTGGACGTTGATGACGGCGGCATTAGGATACTGGACTTTGAAATAATGCGGAATTCGTAATTCGGAATGCGGAATTATGTAACAAAAGCTTTAGCACGGCTGTTTTAATTTACGGTGTGTTAAAGTTTTTTGTAGTATAAACGTTCTTGTCATTGCGGTGCGGGTGTCCGGTGGAGACCTCTGCGGAGCAGAAGCACCGACCGAGCCGACGGGCGAGACCGCCGCAAGGCGTGTGGAAATCCGTTTTTCCCCTCCCCGTCATTGCGAAGCCGTGTAAACGGCTGTGGCAATCCGTTCTCCTTCAAGGGGAATTACGGATTCTTTCACGTTGCGCATTCAAAATGACAGGTAAGTGAAAGCAGTGTTAAACCGAATATATAACCACAAACCGCCGAAGCATATCGCTTCGGCGGTTTGTGTATGGGGATGAATATGGTGGATCCGTGACGGAGGGGAGCCGCCACTTTTATATAAAAACCGGTTAAAGCATTGCTTTAACAGATTTTTAACTGGGTAGAACGCGCAACGTCGGGGCAGCTTTTTGTTATCCGCACCTTAAACTCTATATACTTGTCCGTTTCGCGTTTTTTAGAGTCGGCGTTTATGCCGGCGTTTTTAAGGGTTGTAACTAACTTTGAAAGGCTGTTTGAAAACAGTCTTACATCTCCTATAACCGCCTTTCTTACGGGCGGCTCCGGAATGTCGTCCGCTTCGTCTATGGGATTCAGCAAATTAAAAATATATTCCTCGGTTTGCCGCAGGGTAAGCCCCTCGGCAATAATTCGGTCAAGCGCCTCCTCGCGGCGTTCGTCGGGCAGGCGCAAAAGCGCCCTTGCGTGCCGTTCGGTAAGGCGGGCGGAAATTATACGCTCCTTAATGCTGTCGCTCAACCTTAACAGCCGTAATTTGTTTGAAAGCGTGGACTGCGCAATTCCAAGGCGAGCCGCCGCCTCGGACTGCGACATTCCGTATTCGCTTATAAGCCTTTCTATACCCTCTGACTCCTCAAACACGGTAAGATTGCTTCTTTGCAGATTTTCGGTAAGGGAATAAAGCGCCGCTGTTTCCTCATCGGTTTTATGTAATATGCACGGCACGCGGCGAAGACCGGCGTTAACTGCGGCGCGGAGTCTTCTCTCGCCCGCTATAAGCTCGTATTCGCCGTCCGCGTTTTTTCTTACGGAAAGCGGCTGTATAATTCCGCTTGAACGGATACTGTCGGATAACAGCTTAAGCTCGTATTCGTCAAAGCTTTTGCGCGGCTGATTCGGCGAAAGCTTTATTTCGCCCGGTCTTAACATTATAAGCTTTTTATCGGAAAGCATATTATACATTGTGTTCCCCCGTTTCCTTACTGCAATTATTATTTTACACGTCTTTTTGCATTTGTAAAGAAAAACACATCGGGCAAATTCGCCCTAAAATAACAAAAACAGCCGCGTTAAAGCGGCTGTTTTGAAATATCGGCGGGTTTTCGGGGGTATTTTGTCGGGGTTTGCGATATTTTTTTTGAAATTACAAAGGCTCTTTGCTCATTTCCCGTAAGGGTTTCGCATATAATAATAGGTTTCTCCGTTCCCAAAAGCCGCGCGGCGTTAAGCGAGTTTTCCGCTTCCTCTTTAGCATAGGGTCCCTTCATAGCCGCAAACAGCCCGCCTTTTTTAACAAGCGGCACGCAGTATTCCATAAGCACGGGCAAATTCGCCACGGCTCTTGCGCAGGCTATATCGTATTTTTCGCGGTAAAGCTTTGATTTGCCCGCGTCCTCTGCGCGCATATGCACCGTGCCTATACCTTTAAGCCCCAATTCCGTTATAACCTCGTTTAAAAATACCAGGCGTTTGTTAAGGCTGTCAAGCAGCGTTACGTTAATATCGGGCCGCACTATTTTAAGCACCGTGCCCGGAAAGCCCGCGCCGGTGCCTACGTCTATAAGCGAGGCGTTTTGCGGAACCTTTATATGCTTTAAAAACAGTATACAGTCGTAAAAATGCTTATAAAGCACCTCTTCGGGCTCTGTAATGGCGGTAAGGTTTATTTTTTCGTTCCATAAAAGCAGTAAATTACCGTACAGGTTTAAAAGGTTTATTTTTTCACTGTCAAGCGTAACGCCGAAATCGGCGCAAAGCGGAGCTATTTTTTCAATTTTAAAATCTGTCATAGGGTCAGTCCTTTATATATGCCTCAAGGCGGTAAATAGGCAGCCCTTGAGAAGCGAATTTATGCTCGTACTCGGTTTCTATATTTCCTTCAAAATCACTGCCGTGCAGGTCAAGACTTACGTTTTTAAGTGCAAAGCCGTTTTGTGAAAAGCTTTCGACCGAAAATTCAAAAAGCTTCATATTATCGGTTTTTTGGTGAATTTCGGCGCCTTTTTTCATAATACCGCGGTATATATTCAAAAATCTTTCGTGCGTAAGCCTGTGCGCGGCGTATTTGTTTTTGGGGAACGGACAGCTGAAATTAAGAATTATAAGCTCGGCGCTGTTCGGCGTTATGTATTTCGGCAGATACTCCGCGCTGCATTTAATAAAACGGATGTTGCTTATACCCTTTTCCTTTGCCGTTTCGCAGGCGGAAACTATTACGTTTGAATCCTTTTCAACGGCAATGTAGTTTACTTCGGGGTGCAGCCCTGCGTATTCCGCCGCAAAGCCGCCCTTGCCGCAACCTATTTCCAATACTATGGGCGCGTTTCTTTTAAACCACGCATTAAAATCTATATATTCCGCAGCTTTAACGGCGGTGTTGAAATTTCTGTCTTCAATATCGCTTATAAAAAGAATATCCGAAACAGCCGAAAGCCGTTCCTCAAGGTGCTTCTTTTTTCGCATTCTCATTTATTTCACCTATATATAATATTTTTCTTCCCCTTTTCCGCTGTGGCTCGCAACCGTGTTTGAATATGAAAAATGCGAAAAAATAAACACGGCGGCAAATATACCTGTTGCAAGCAGTGCAAAATTGCAGGAAACCGAGGTATGGCGGTAAACGCCGCCGGTTAGAACGTTTATTATAAAATAAGGCACCGATTGCGTAAGGCAAAGTATTACCGCAGCCATACCGGTTGCCATAAGCTTTCTGAAATTATATTCGGGGTCTATTCCGTTATAAAGCTTGCCGAAGGATATAAAGAAAAGCAGGCTCAGCGAATACGACGCCAAAACAAGCATATTATCGGTTATAAGCGCAAGCGACGAAACCGATGTAAAATCGCATATAAGCCGCATAATATAATAAACCGCGGGCAGAACCGCAAGCGTGGGCGAGATTTTAATACCCTCAAAGCCGCTTACGCCGTATATTAAAAAGAATAACGCCGCGCCAAAGCCCGTAAGTACAAGCAAAACCGACTGCCAAAGCCTTACCGTACCCGAAAATGATTCGGAAAACAGCTGAATTGCCGTTGCCGCCGCCAAAAAAAGCGAGGAAATGCAAATGAATATATTTTTTTTAGGCGGATGATCGGGGTTTCTGTGACCGGTAAAGCAAAGTATAACCGTAACCGCGCAGAAAACCGCGATAAACGCCAGCAAATAATAGCCTATGCTTCCGTATTCCGCATTGAAAAAGCCTGTTTCCGCCTCAACCGTAAACATAAGCTGCAATATCCTCATAAGCATACAAGCCGGCGCGGATATGCAGAAAAAAAGAACTATTTTATTATATTTCATAATTTGCCCACCGAATATCATTAAAATTAAAGCCGTTTCATAAATATATTAATATATATAATTTTATATCCGCAGCAGCTAAAAGTCAACAATAAAGGAGCTTCGTTATGAAAAAAATAATAGGAATAAGCCTTGTAATACTATCCGTAATGCTTATTTTGCCGCTTACCGCGCTTAAAAGCCCTGAAAAAAAGACCGCTGCTGTCTCTGCGCACGCGGTAATTTCCAAAGCCGAAAAAGCGGTTTCAAAAGCCTTTTTAATATATGATACCGCAGCCGATACCGTAACCGAAATAAGCGTCGACGATTATATTTTCGGCGTGGTTGCCGCCGAAATGCCCGCCCTTTACGAAACCGAGGCGCTTAAAGCGCAGGCCGTGGCGGCGTATACCTTCGCCTGTGTTAAAAAAGCCGAAAACGCAGGTAAAAGCTATGACTTAACAAGCGACCCCGCGGTAGACCAAAGCTTTATAACGCGCGAAAAGGCAAAAGAAAAATGGGGCGATAAGGCGGACGAATATTCGGCAAAAATAGAAAACGCCGTAAAATCGGTTAAGGATTATGTGATAACCTGCGGCGGCACGCCGATACTTGCGGTTTACCACGCAATATCGTCGGGCAAAACAGAGGATTGCAAGGAGGTTTGGGGCAAGGACATACCATATTTAAAGCCCGTATCAAGCGAGGGGGATAAATTGGCGCCCTCTTACCTTTCGTCCGCCGAATTTACCGCAGAGGAGCTTAAACAAAGGCTAAGCGAGGATATTGATTTTACGGGCGATCCCGCCGCCTGGTTTTCGGCGGAGCAAAGAACCGACTCAGGCACGCTTAAAACGCTTAAGGTGTGCGGCAAAGAGGTAACGGGAGCAAAGATCAGAGCGGCGCTTAATCTTCGTTCGGCAAATTTCAGCGTCAATTATAATTCGGGTAAATTCGTATTTACCGTGCGCGGTTACGGGCACGGCGTCGGTATGAGCCAGTACGGAGCGTGCTGTATGGCAAAGCAGGGCAGTAATTTTAAAGAAATACTCACCCATTATTACAGCGGCTGCAAGGTGGAAAAGGTTTAAACGAAATAATGCAGAATTCGTAATTCGGAATTAAAAAAGTAAAATCTGCTGCTGCCGGTTAAACTGACAGCGGCAGATTTTTTATGCATTTAAGCTTATA
>UMHK01010945.1_pt1 | contig 27195 bp, 19 predicted proteins | sample 1965521 | NCBI WGS metagenome assembly UMHK01 (sample SAMEA4836097, study PRJEB28245) | human gut metagenome | biome: gut microbiome; material: fecal sample | place: Denmark | collected 2008
AAAAGGACACGTTTATTGACACTGCGCAGTATGCAGTTCTTAAAAGTGATTTCAAAGAGTAAACCCCAATTTGTCGGCTTGTTCAAAATAATGCGGAGATGGTTTTGTTACTTTTTTGTTACACTTTGAAATGATGTGCTGAAAAGCCCCTTTCTATCGTGTTTTTTAAGGTACAAATTCATTCAAGTCCCATCTTCCGCATTATATGTTTATTTTAATCCCTTGAATTTAACTGATTCAAGGGATTTTTTTCGCTGCCCGTGTAGCAGAAAAATAAAAAAGTTTGAAACGATTTATTGGAACTGTTCCAGCTTTTGGATAAAAGAACGGGGTGTCATATGATATTTCTTTTTGAATGCCCTGTGAAAGTAGGATAGATTATGAAATCCAACTGACAGAGAAACATCCAGAATAGAAGTGTTTCCATGTTCAAATTGTTCTACGGATTTTTCGAGCCGTACATTATTGATATATTGCATGCATGTCATATGCATATGTTTTTTGAAAAAGCGCATAAAATGATATTCACTGAAATAACATAATCCGGCCAGGTCAGATACCAGAATCGTATCAGCATAATGGATCGAAACGTAGTCCAGAACAATCTTTAATTTGTCAGAGGATGGATTAGAGCCTGCGGATGGGGTGCGGTCGCTGTATGGAAGCAGGAGAAAAACAGACTGTAATAGCAGCGATTTTAACGCCAGCTCATATCCGAATTCCTGTTCTTTATATAGCAGCGCAATCTGGCAGAAGCATTTAAACAGCGGCATATAAGCGGGATGCTGGGCTGTGATGAGGCAGGGCATGGAAAAATCATGATTGATCAACGGTGTAAGATAGCGGGTAGAACAGATGTCGGCTGCATTTCCACCCAGAAAACTCATATGAAACACATAAGTTTCCGAATGGAGTTCCGGACTTCTGTTGTCAAGTGAAGCTGCATGTAAGAGTAATGGCCGTGTTTGGCATTTTCTTTTTGCCCCGGTGCCAGCGGATTTGAATATTTCATATGGTTTGCTCCTTTTTGAATGGCAGTATTGTGTCATAAAGTGATAAAAATATGCAAGAAATTTAATGCGTAACATAGTACAATGACAGCATAATACAATTCGAACGATGCTGCAACATACACGAAGCAATAAGAAAATGATAAGGAGCGAAGAATATGAAAAGAAAATGGTGGCATGATAAAGTGGCATATCAGATCTATCCGAAGAGCTTTCTCGACACAAACGGAGATGGCATTGGGGATCTGAGAGGTATTATTTCTAAACTGGATTATCTGAAAAAACTGGGCATTGATATTATATGGCTGTCTCCTGTTTATAAATCACCGTTTGTGGATCAGGGTTATGATATAGCAGATTATTATGCAATTGCCGAAGAATTCGGAACCATGGATGAATTTGATGAATTGCTTGCGGAAGCGAAAAAGCGCGATATGCACATCATAATGGATCTGGTGATCAATCATTGCTCTGACCAACATGTGTGGTTTCGGAAAGCATTGGCAGATCCGGATGGAAAATATGCGGATTATTTTTATTTCCGAGAAGGGAAAAACGGAAATCCGCCAAGTAATTATAGGTCTTATTTTGGCGGAAGCTGCTGGGAACCTGTACCGGGAACGGACAAGTATTATTTTCATATGTTTGCCAGGGAACAGCCGGATTTGAATTGGGAAAATCCTGAACTGAGGCAGGAGCTTTACCGTATGATCAACTGGTGGCTGGAAAAGGGACTTTCCGGGTTCCGTATTGATGCAATTATCAACATTAAAAAAGATCCGGCTTTCCCTGATTTTGCACCGGATGGCACAGACGGTCTTGCAAGCTGTATCAAAATGGTCGAAAATGTGGAAGGCGTAGGAGAACTTCTGGAGGATTTAAAGAAAAATACATTTGAAAAGTATGATGCTTTTACAGTAGGTGAAGTGTTCAATATGAAATCAGATGAACTGCCGGCATTTATAGGGGAAAACGGACATTTTTCTACTATTTTTGATTTCAGCGCACATTGCCTGAGCGAGGGAATGCATGGCTGGTATGACGCACCGGAAATAGAGTTTTCCAAATGGCGGGAAGCAATTGTACGTTCCCAGCTTGAAATTCAGAAATATGGATTTGAAGCAAATATTATCGAAAATCACGATGAACCAAGAGGCGCCTCCCGCTTTTTGCCTGCGTATGCCCAAAATCCTGCAGGAGTTAAAATGTTGGGAACTGTAAGTGTTCTTCTCAGAGGAATTCCTTTTATATATCAGGGGCAGGAAATCGGCATGAAAAATGCGGAATGGAGCTGCATGGAGGAATTTGATGATATTAACACAAAGGATCAGTATCAGGTAGCTGTACGGGCAGGGCTGTCAGAGAGGGAGGCTTTGGAAATCTGCGGTAAAATGAGCCGGGATAATGCAAGAACACCTGTGCAGTGGAGCGGAGCGGAAAATGCAGGGTTTACGACAGGAACGCCATGGCTGAAAGTAAATTCCGATTACAGAGAGATTAATGTGGCAGCTCAGGAAAATGATCCGGATTCTGTATTAAATTATTATCGTAGGCTGGTTGCTTTACGCAAATCTGCTGCATATAAAGAGGTGTTTACCTATGGTGAGTTCATTCCGGCATATGAAAATCTGGATGGCATCATGGCATTCTATCGCAAAGATGACTCTGCCCATATACTTGTAGCTGCAAATTTCGGGAAAAAGCCTGTTGATATTGAACTGGAATATATGCTGAAAAAGGTATTGCTGGCAAACCGGTCCCATGAGGAGATCGGCGGTACGATCGGAACAATAAGGCTGGACAGCTGTGATGCAGTTGTTTTGGAATTGATGTGAAAAATATATAAAAACAGATAAAAAAGCTTGCATTATCTGTCAAAAAGACCGATACTATAAATAACAAAATGTTTTTCGCACGGACGCGGTATATCATGTATCGGATACGTGTTTTTCAAAGGAGTGGAGCGTATGAGTATTCGGATCACAGGAAGAACAGATTACAGTGCATTATTTTCTTCCCTGAACGGAGGAAAATCTACAGGAATCGGCGGAGGCAGTTATTCCCTCGCTGATTATGCAAGCATAAAGAATGGCAGTTATGGCAAGCTGATGAAAGCCTATTATGGAAAGAACAAAACGGCTTTATCTGATGCTGCCTCTGCGACAAAGAAGACGAATAGTAAAACAGCCACAGCGGATACAACATCTGAAAACGCATCCCTGCAGAAAAGTGCCAATGCGCTTGTGAAATCTGCCGAAAGCTTACTGAAAACAGGTAAGGACTCTGTCTTCAAGGAAAAGGATATTACCACAAAGGATGAGAACGGCGTTGAAAAGACAACAAAGGGCTATGATACGGATGCGATCTATAAGGCAGTATCCGCATTTGCAGATGATTATAACAGCGTTCTGAGTGCTGCAGCAAAGTCTAAGAACAGCAGTGTTGTTTCAACAGCTTCCAATATGGTGCAGCAGACGGTCGCAAATGAAAAAATGCTTTCCAGGATCGGTATCACGATCGGAGAGGATAATAAGCTTTCTGTAGATGAAAAGAAGCTGAAAGCGGCGGATATGACAACGGTGAAGAGCATGATGAACGGAAACGGTTCTTTTGCCTATGGCGTACAGACAAAGGCATCCTTCATCAGTATGTATGCAAAGAATGACCAGAATAAAGCCAGTGGTGTATATGGTTCATCCGCAACTTATACCGCATCTCTGTTCTCAAACGGGGACATCTGGAACAGCTTTATCTAAAAAAAGATCGAAAAAAATAAAAAAATTGAAATTAGGCATTGACAGAAGCCCTAAAAGAAGATACAATACATCTTGCGCGCAGGAGTGGCGGAATTGGCAGACGCGCAGGCTTCAGGTGCCTGTGGTAGCAATATCGTGTGGGTTCAAGTCCCATCTCCTGCATACCAGACCTCAGCAGAATCTGCTGAGGTTTTTTCTTTGTTATATAGGAAATTCCCTATACAGCGATAGATATGCGGCATCTCGCGGAGCGGGAAATTATGCGCTGTAAGGATGCGTGCCTGCGCGAAGAAGAAAAGAAATCACAAAATTTACGTAAGAAAAAAGGAATCCCGCGAAATGTGCAGAAAAATATAAATAGGGAGCCAACAAGTGCCTTTGGAGGAAGAGAATCTATATGACGATCAGAGAAAATCTGGAACAAATGGAATGTACCAACCTGAGTCCGTATGCCTGCCTGAGCAAAAATTCAAAGGGCAGGGAGCGCGAGGAAAAACAATGCGATATCCGGCCTGTTTTTCAAAGGGACAGAGACAGGATTCTGCATTCCAAGTCCTTCAGGCGTTTGAAAGATAAGACACAGGTATTCCTGACGCCGGAAGGCGACCATTACCGTACACGTATGACGCATACGCTGGAGGTTTCCCAGAATGCGCGTACGATCGCAAAAGCACTTCGGCTGAATGAAGACCTGGTAGAGGCGATCGCGCTTGGACATGATCTGGGGCATACGCCATTCGGACATGCAGGCGAGAGAGCACTGAACAGCGTCTGCCCGCTGGGATTTGTACATAGTGAGCAGAGCGTTCGTACTGTTGAGGTACTGGAAAAGAACGGACAGGGACTGAACCTGACATATGAAGTGCGTGATGGAATCCGTAATCACCAGACGAGCTGTATGCCATCGACACTGGAAGGTAAGATCGTCCGGATGTCGGATAAGATCGCGTATATCCATCACGACATGGACGATGCGATCCGCGCAGGGATCCTGACGGACGCGGATGTGCCAAAGAGCATCGGCGATGTGATCGGTTATACGCTTGGAGAGCGGCTGGATCACTTTATCCATGATATTGTGACAAACAGTGCGGGAAAGGATGACATTATCATGTCGGAGCCGGTGGCAAATGCCATGAAAGAACTGCGTGCCTTCATGTTTGAGAATGTTTACCAGAATCCGGTAGCGAAAAGCGAAGAGAGCAAGGCAGAAAATCTCATCATTACCCTGTACGAATATTATTTGAAAAATATGGATCTGATCCCGCGGGATATGCTGAATTTAATGGACCGCGACGGAACACCGAAGGAACAGATCGTTTGTGATTATGTAGGAGCCATGACAGACCGTTTTGCAATCGCAAAATATGAAGAGATCTACATTCCGAAAACGTGGCATGGTTAAGTTGGTGATAAAATGTATTATTCTGATGAACTGGTAGAAGAAGTCAGACAACGAAATGATATAGTAGATATTATCTCGGGCTATGTGAATCTGAAGAAAAAGGGCGGCAATTATTTCGGACTGTGTCCGTTCCACAATGAGAAGTCAGCCTCCTTTTCCGTCAGCCCCGGGAAACAGATGTATTACTGCTTCGGCTGCGGAGCGGGCGGTAATGTATTTACCTTTATCATGAATTATGAGAATTACACCTTTGCGGAAGCAATCAAGCTGCTGGCAGACCGGGCGGGGATTGCATTGCCGGAGATCGAGGATTCCAAAGAGGCAAGAGAGAAGGAAAACCGCAGAAAGACGCTTCTGCAGATCAATAAGGAAGCTGCGACTTACTTTTATTATCAGCTGCGTGCACCACAGGGGCGTGTGGGGCTGGATTATCTGAAGGGCAGACAGCTCAGTGATGAAACAATGAACCGGTTCGGACTGGGCTATTCCAATAAGACAAGCAATGATCTTTGCCAGTATCTGCGACATAAGGGCTATCCGGATGAACTGATTCGGGAGTCGGGCGTTGCGGTATTCAATGAAAAATATGGCATGAGTGATAAATTCTGGAACCGGGTGATGTTTCCAATCCAGGATGTCAACCATCGTGTGATCGGCTTTGGCGGCCGTGTGATGGGAGAAGGAGAGCCGAAATATCTAAACTCACCGGAGACACCGGTATTTGACAAGAGCCGGAATCTGTACGGACTGAATTTTGCCAGAACGGCAAGACAGGATAATATCATTTTGTGTGAGGGCTATATGGATGTCATAGCCATGCACCAGGCAGGCTTTACACAGGCGGTCGCTTCGCTGGGAACAGCATTTACAAGCGGACAGGCAAACCTGCTCAGGCGATATACGGAAAATGTTATTTTGTCATATGACAGTGACGGAGCGGGTGTGAAAGCGGCACTGCGTGCGATCGGTATTTTAAAAGAAGCAGGTCTGACCGGTAAGGTACTGAATCTGGAGCCGTATAAAGACCCGGATGAATTTATGAAAAATCTGGGACGGGAAGAATTTGCAAAACGTCTATCGCAGGCGGAGAATACCTTTTTCTTTGAACTTAGGATGATGCAGAAGCAATATGATCTCTCCGATCCGGAAGCAAAGACGAAGTTTTACAATGAGATCGCTAAGAAGCTGTGTGGTTTTTCCGAGGAAGTGGAGAGGGAAAATTATACAGAGGCTGTGGCGGAAAAGTATAATATCAGCATGGAAAGCTTGAAAAAGCTTGTCACAGGCTATGCGGCAAAGATGGGCATGGCCGCTGAGGTCATACGGCCGAAACAGCCCGTGCAGCAGAAAAACACGCCGAAGGAGCAACAGGAGAATGTACAGAAGCTGCTCCTGACATGGCTGGTGGAAGAACCGCATCTGTATAAAAAGATCAAAAAATATATTACGCCGCTTTCTTTTACAAATGAATTGTACAGGCAGGTTGCACAGGAACTGTTCCCAAAGCTGGAAGAGGGAAAACCGAATCCGGCGGCGATCATCAGCAGGTTTTCACAGGAAGAAGAGCAGCGGGAGGCAGCGTCTTTATTTAATACAAAGCTGCCCTATATGCAGCAGGATATGGAGTCGCAGTCACAGGTGCAGGAAAGAGAAAAAGCGTTTCATGATATTGTTGTCAAGGTAAAGCGGAATGCCTACGAACACGATCTGAAAGCATCGGGTTCCGATATGGAGGCACTTTCCCGTGTTATTTCGGGCAGACAGGAGCTGGATGAGCTTGAAAAAACGCATATTTCTTTTGATTAAGGTTAGAATAGATACATAAATGGAAGGATGGAAAAAAGATGGACGAAAACACACAGGCAAGACTGGATGAAAAACTGAAAGAGGTTTTGGCACTTGCCAAGAAAAAGAAAAATGTTCTGGATTATCAGCAGGTAGTGGATTCTTTCGCTGAGCTTTCTTTAGAGGATGATCAGCTTGACAAGATCGTAGAATATCTGGAGCACAACGGCGTGGATGTGCTGCGTATTACCGATGATGATGAGCCGGATGAAGAGATGCTGCTGGCAGAGGAAGAAGAGGTTGATGTTGAGAATATCGATCTTTCTGTTCCGGACGGTGTCAGCATTGAGGATCCTGTCCGCATGTATCTGAAGGAGATCGGTAAGGTACCGCTTCTGAGTGCAGAGGAAGAGATCGAGCTTGCCAAGAAGATGGAAGAGGGCGATGAAGAGGCAAAGAAGAAATTAGCAGAGGCTAACCTCCGTCTGGTTGTCAGCATTGCAAAGCGTTATGTAGGACGTGGTATGCTGTTCCTTGACCTGATCCAGGAAGGTAATCTTGGTCTGATCAAGGCAGTTGAAAAATTTGACTATCGCAAAGGATATAAATTCTCGACGTATGCTACATGGTGGATCCGTCAGGCGATCACAAGAGCCATTGCCGATCAGGCAAGAACGATCCGTATCCCAGTGCATATGGTGGAAACGATCAATAAACTGATCAGAGTCAGCAGACAGCTTTTGCAGGAGCTTGGACGTGAACCTACGCCGGAAGAGATTGCAAAGGAAATGAATATGCCGGTAGACCGTGTGCGAGAGATTTTAAAGATATCTCAGGAACCGGTTTCTCTGGAAACACCGATCGGTGAAGAAGAAGATTCCCATCTTGGCGACTTTATCCAGGATGACAATGTGCCTGTACCTGCAGATGCAGCAGCATTTACGCTCCTCAGAGAGCAGCTCAATGAGGTGCTTGATACACTGACAGAGCGTGAGCAGAAGGTACTCAAGCTCCGTTTCGGCCTGGATGACGGACGCGCCAGAACACTGGAAGAGGTCGGACGTGAGTTCAATGTCACAAGAGAGCGGATCCGTCAGATCGAGGCTAAAGCGCTGCGTAAGCTCCGTCATCCGAGCAGAAGCCGTAAGCTGAAGGATTATCTGGATTAATGATGGAAGCAGTAAGTTTATCAAACCGTCTTCAGACGGTAGCGGATATGGTAACAGGCAGGCGGGTAGCGGATATCGGCTGTGACCACGGCTTTGTGTCCATTTATCTGGTGCAGGCAAAAAAAGCGGATCATGTGCTGGCTGCAGATGTAAGACCGGGGCCTTTGTCGCGGGCACAGCAGCATATCAAAGAGGTACAGCTTACGCCGTACATAGAAACAAGGCTTTCGGACGGTCTTGCCGGGGTAACGCCGGAGGACCGGGTTGACACGGTGATTCTGGCGGGCATGGGCGGACGCCTGATGCGGCGGATCTTGGGAGAGCTGGACAGGCTTCCGGTTCAGGAGCTTGTGCTGCAGCCACAGTCGGAATGGGAAGAACTGCGAGCTTTTCTGTATGAGCAGGCATATTTGATCGTAGAAGAGAATATGGTGCTGGAAGAGGGAAAGTATTATCCGGTTCTGCGCGCAGTCAGAAAAGAGACGGCAGCGAAAGGTCAGATCGCATTTATCGAGGCGTGCGAAAATCTGCCGGCGGAAAAAAGACAGGTCATGCATGCATTCGGACCATATCTGATGCAGGAGAAAAATGAACAGCTTGTCAGCTATATCCAAAAGGAACAACAGAAATTCACAAAGATATTGAAAATGATAGAGCAGCATCAGAGCAGTTCTGATGAGGCGGTCAGCAGAAAGAAGATGTTGGATCTGGCAGCAGCCATGCTGGATCTTGCATAAGGAAAACAGGAGGGCATATGCGCTGCGCAGATGTGATACGGAAACTGGAAGAACTGTCTCCGCTTGCTTATGCGGAAAGCTGGGATAATCCCGGACTTCTGGCGGGCAGAACGGATAAGGAAATCAAAAGGATCTACATAGCTGTCGATGCGACGACGGAAGCGATCGCGGAAGCGGAAAGCGTTGGTGCAGATATGCTTCTGACACACCATCCGCTTATTTTTAAAGGTATCAAAAAAGTAAACAGTGAGGATTTTATCGGCAGGCGGATCTTAACGCTTCTGCAGGCCGATATGTGCTATTATGCCATGCACACCAATTTTGATGTGATGGGAATGGCGGATGCGGCGGCGGATGAACTGAAGCTGCAGAACAGAGAGGTACTGGATATTACCTTTGAAGATGATATCGCCAAGGAGGGATTTGGAAGATTGGGGGATCTGCCATATCCGATGACGGTTGATGAATGTGCTGCTTATGTCAAGGAGCGTTTCCATCTGCAGGCGGTAAAGGTATTCGGACAGGGCAGCCAGCAGCTTGTCCGGGCAGCAATTTCGCCGGGCTCGGGCAAATCCATGATCGCACCAGCGCTCGGAAAGGGTGCAGATGTGCTGATCACCGGTGATATCGACCATCACGAAGGGATTGATGCGGTAGAGCAGGGAATGGCGGTCATTGATGCAGGACATTATGGGCTGGAGAAGATTTTTGTGCCGTATCTGCAGGAATATCTGAAAAGAGAAACAGAAGGTATCGAGATCATAACACAGGGCAAAGCGGATCCGTTCCGTATCCTGTAAGGTAATGGGAGGTAGCAAAATGCTGCATATCAAATATGACGGTAAGATATATGAATACGCAGAAGGAACGACGTATGAAGAGATCGCAAAGGATTTCCAGAGCAAATATGCTGCAAGGATCGCACTTGTGATCGCAAACGGAAAGATCCGGGAGCTTTTGAAAGCACCGGAGCGTGATACGGAGATTTCCTTTTTGACATATGAGGATGATGCGGGACACAAGTCTTATGTCAGAACCGCAACCATGGTACTGATGCGTGCCATGTATGACATTCTGCCTGAGGTGCATCCGGATCAGATAAAGGTGGAATTTTCAATCGGAAAGGGGTATTATATCAGTGTCAGAGGTGTCAATCTGACAGACGCGATCGTGGCAAAAGCGGAAACGCGTATGCGCGAGCTTGTGGAGCAGGCAGAGCCGATCCATAAGCAGGCAATGCCAAAGGATGAAGCAATCGCTTTGTTTGTGCAGATGCATATGGACGATAAGGTGAAGCTGTTCCGTTACAGACGCAGTTCTATGATCAATGTATATAATATGGGCAGCTATTATGATTATTATTATGGCTATATGCTGCCACACGCAGGGTATGTACCACATTTTTCCCTGCAGGCATATGAAAGCGGTATGATCTTAAATCTGCCGGATAAGGAAGATCCGGAGGATGTTTCGCCGTTTGAACCGAGAAAGCAGCTTTTTACAACGCTTTCCCAGGCAACGGACTGGGGCATGAAGCTGGGGATCGATACGGTCGGAGATCTGAATGATCAGATCTGTGAAGGAAAGCTGAACGATCTGATCCTGGTGCAGGAAGCACTGCAGGAGCGCAGGATCGGTGAGATCGCAAAGGATATTGCAAGCCGTGACGGTGTAAAGTTTGTGATGATCGCAGGACCTTCTTCCAGTGGAAAGACGACATTTTCACACAGACTGTCTATTCAGCTGCGCACGCTTGGATTAGTACCACATCCGATCGCACTGGATGATTATTTCAAGAACAGATCCGAGACACCGCGCGATGAGAATGGTGATTATAACTTTGAATGTCTGGAAGCGTTGGACGTAGAGCAGTTCAATAAAGATATGAGTGATCTGCTGGCAGGCAAAGAGGTAGAACTTCCGACTTTTAATTTTAAAACCGGAGTGCGGGAATACAGAGGCAATGTAAAGAAGCTGGGCGAGGAAGATATCCTTGTACTGGAAGGTATCCATGGGCTGAATGATGCCATGTCGTATTCTCTGCCGAACAGCAGTAAGTATAAGATCTATATCAGCGCACTTACCAGCCTGAATATAGATGAACATAACCGGATCCCGACGACAGACGGCAGACTGATCCGCCGTATGGTCAGGGATGCACGTACCAGAGGCGCATCTGCCAAAAGAACGATTCAGATGTGGCCGAGTGTCAGAAAGGGAGAAGAGGAAAATATTTTCCCATATCAGGAAAAAGCAGATGCCTTCTTTAACAGTGTGCTGATCTATGAGCTGGCAGTACTGAAACAGTTTGCGGAACCGCTTTTGTTTAATATCACGGAAGAGGAACCGGAATATTATGAGGCAAAGAGACTGCTGAAATTCCTCGAATATTTTTTAGGGGTCAGTACGGAACATCTGCCCAATAATTCCATTGTAAGAGAGTTTGTGGGTGGCAGTTGTTTTCCCGTGTAGTAAGGAGGGACCCATGTAGTAAGGAGGGACCCACGAAGTGGGAAGATTCCTTACTACTTTGTGCAGCCCACGCCGCAGGCGATTAAAATGGCTGCACATCCCGTGCGCCTGCGACAGGAAAGGGAGAGATCCTTACTACTTTGTGCAGCCCACGCCGCAGGCGATTAAAATGGTTGCACATCCCGTAATGGGGATAATAAAGTGATTTAATATGATAAATAAGCAAGTAGGACAAATGATCGCGGCTGCCAGACCGAAAGGCGGCAGACGAGGAAAGTCCGGGCTTCACAGGGCAGGATGCCGGATAACGTCCGGTGGAGGTGACTCCAAGGCAAGTGCAACAGAAATATACCGCCGGGATCTCCCGGTAAGGGTGGAAAGGCAGCTTAAGAGACTACCGCCCTGCTGGTAACAGCAGGGGCACATGTAAACCCCATCCGAAGCAAGACCGAGCAGAGAACGATGCAGCGGCCCGTTGCGTTCTCAGGTAGGTTGCTTGAGCCTGCTGGCAACAGCAGGTCTAGATAGATGATCATTCAACGACATAACCCGGCTTACCGTCCTGCTTGCTTTTTTATAAAGTATTTAACAAAGGACAAGAACATGTTATTCAATTCACTGGCATTTGCCATATTTCTTCCGATTGTCTTTTTTTTATATTGGGCACTTCCAAGTAAATACCGTTCTTTTTTTCTGCTTATTGTCAGCTACTATTTTTATATGAGCTGGAATGTCAAATATGTCGTACTCATTCTGTTTACAACCGTGCTGTCTTATGGCTGTGCAAGGCTGCTTGAAAAACACCCTGCACACAAAAAGCTGTTTTTATGGCTGACGGTCGCAGCATGCATGAGTGTTTTGTTTTTTTTCAAATATTACAATTTCTTTGATCTGACGATCGTACGGATTCTCCAAAAATGTGCGATCCCGGTGCAGGCGCATACGCTTACCCTATTGTTACCCGTGGGTATTTCTTTTTATACTTTCCAGACGCTCAGCTATGTGATCGATGTATATCGGGGAGAAGTGGAAGCAGAGCGGAATTTCTTTACCTATGCTGCTTTTATTTCCTTTTTTCCACAGCTTGTGGCAGGACCTATTGAGCGTACATCGAACTTATTGCCGCAGATCAAGGGGGAACATACCTTTCACCGGGAAGATGCAGTATATGGACTGAAGCTGATGGCGTGGGGCTTTTTTAAGAAGCTTGTGATCGCTGATAATCTTGCAGTATATGTGGATCTGGTTTTTGACACGCCGCAGGACTATCCGGGCTTTGCCATGCTGCTTGCAGCCTTTTTCTTTACGATACAGATTTACTGCGATTTTTCGGGATATTCGGATATTGCGATCGGAACGGCAAAGCTGTTTGATATCAGGCTGATGCAGAATTTTAACAGTCCGTATTTTGCAGCCTCTGTCAAGGAGTTCTGGAGCAGATGGCATATTTCTTTATCCACCTGGTTCCGGGACTATGTCTATATCCCGCTTGGCGGTAACAGAGTCGGAAAGTTGCGGCACTGTGCAAATCTGCTTGTAACGTTTCTGGTGAGCGGACTCTGGCATGGCGCTGCCTTTACCTATATTATCTGGGGAGGACTTCATGGTATGCTGCAGATTCTGGAAAACAGTATTCCACTGTTTCGGGCACATATCAGACGCGTCAAAGAGGGGACAGAGAAGAAGGGCGTTCTGGTCATCAGCAGACTTGTGACATTTTTTCTCGTGATGCTGGCATGGGTCTTTTTCCGGGCCGGGTCGGTATCACAGGCAGTATATATCCTGTGGGATATGTGGACAGGCATAGGGCATCCGCTTTCTTACCTGCGAACAGGCTTTGTGGGACTCGGACTGACACTGCGGACGGCTCTGGAACTGGCTCTGCTGCTTGCTTTGCTGGCTGTTTATGACGCCTGTAGTCTGCATGCAGATCCGATCCGCAAGACAGAGACGTGGAAACCGGTGCTTCGCTGGAGCTTTTATTATGGATTTATGCTCCTCGTGATCCTGCTGGCATCGTTTAATGCACAGGAATTTGTATATTTCCAATTTTGAGGTAACAGAAATGATGTGGAAAGAAATCGGTAGTATTGTCAAAAAGTTAATATTGCTTTTGTTTCCTTTCTTTCTCCTTCTGCCGCTGTATTGCATGCTTTTTCCGGAAAACTATCTGGATGGGGAGTATGCGATGTACAGGCAGCAGCAGGATTATGTGCAGGGTAAAACGGGTACTGCTGCAAGGGTACTGATCGTTGGTGATTCCCGCACAAAGGCGGGCATGGATCCGGCGCTTCTCTGGGAAGGCAGCTATAATATTGCACTGGGCGGGACAACGCCGATCGAGGGCTATTATGCGCTGAAGGAATATATCGAAACACACGCGGATGATCTGCCGCAGACGGTTGTGATCGCGTATGCGCCGATGCATTATATGGATGTGGATACATTATGGACAAGATGCATTTATTTTCATACGCTGCGCAGTGCGGACTTTTCGGATCTGGTATCGCGTGCAAAAAGTTTTCAGGACACGGAGCATATTCTGATCGACCACTGCAGACTGGAATATCTGCAATATAAATTCTATATGCCGAATAAATATGCAACGGCTTTGAAAAAAGCGGTATTCTGTGGACGCAGACAGGAAAACCTTCAGAAATATGCACAGGTGGAAGCAGACAGCGGGCATACCTATTATGGAACGGCAGACCATTCGGATGATGTGGACGGAGAAGCCAAGGTCAGTGACTTTAGTGCTTCCGATATCATTACAGCTTATCTGACGCAGATGTTTCTTCTGTGCAGGGAAAACAACATACAGGTGATCTTAGAGCAGACACCGGTCAATGAGACTTCTTATAAAATCTTTACACGGGAGTTGAAAGATCATTATCGCGGCTATATGGCGAATCTGGTGCAGGAGTTTCCGGATGTGCTGTTTTACCCTGATTTTTACTGTTATCCGAATGACTGCTTCGGGGATGCGGATCACCTGAATAAAAAGGGCGTGGAGGCTTTCTGCGGATACTTGAAAGAAAAGTATCCACAGCTATAGGGGCAGAATGCAATCGACAGGAATTCTGTCTGTGATCTGTCGGAAAATAAAAAAGGACTTGCAGAATTTTGACAGGTGTGCTAGTATGTACTCACATGCTTTAAAGCGTTGAAGCATGAAAGAGAAAAGAAAGGAAGTAGATTACAATGGCACAGAAGGGAAACTTGATGACAGTTCGTACTGACGTCAAGGTATTAGATGCAACAATCAGAGACGGAGGACTGGTGAACGGCTTTTATTTTACGGATGAGTTTGTAAATGAACTGTATCGTACAAATGTAAAAGCGGGCGTTGACTATATGGAATTCGGCTATAAGGCATCTAAGGATATGTTCGATGTCAATAAATTCGGCAAGTGGAAATTCTGTGATGAAGACGATATCCGTGCGATCGTGGGAGATAACAACTCTGATCTGAAAATTTCGGTCATGGCAGATGTAGGCCGCTGCGATTACAAAAAAGATATCATTGATAGAAAAGACAGCGTGATCGATATGGTACGTGTGGCAACATACATCAATACAATGCCTGCAGCGATCCATATGATCGAGGATGCAAAGGAAAAAGGATACGAAGTTACCTGCAATATCATGGCGATCTCCAATGCGCAGGAGGCAGATCTGGATACTGCACTGAAGATGCTGGCAGAGACAAATGTAGATGGTGTTTACCTTGTGGACAGCTACGGTTCTCTCTACCCGGAACAGATCCGCGCCCTCTCCGATAAATATGTGGATGCAATGGATGCAGCAGGCAAATATGTCGGAATCCATGCACACAATAACCAGCAGCTTGCATTTGCCAATACGATTGAATCCATGGCAAGAGGGGTAAGTCTGTTGGACGCTACGATGAGCTCCATGGGACGTGGCGCAGGTAACTGTGCAATGGAGCTGCTGCTTGGTTTTTTGAAAAATCCGAAATACAATTTATTCCCGGTACTGAAATTTGTGGAGACACAGATGATGGCACTGAAGGAGCAGGGAGTTGTCTGGGGCTATGATATTCCATACTTCCTGACAGGCAGATTAAATCTTCATCCGTCATCAGCAATCGACTGTATGAAAGCCGGCAGAACGGATTACACAGATTTCTATACAGAGCTTTTGGACAGAAGCTGATTTTGTAATAGAAGAAAGAGAGAAAGAGTGAAGAAGGGTAGTGTATGCTATCCTTCTTTTTTGTATAGGAAATTTCTTTGTCATTCCTATACAGTAAAAGCAAGCAAGCTTGCAAAAATACGCGCAGTTCACAGATTTTTTATTTGCGTAATGCCTCTAAACACATTAAAATGATGTCGGGGTCAAAATCCCCGATGTCTCATTACGTAAAATTGTGGAAGTACCTAGTACAGCGGTTTCAAAATAACCGGACCTAACTGCTTGTATATTTTCCCGATAGCACATGTCAAAAATCCTCAGCGTAGCCCGCTACGCCTACGTTTTTTGACATGCACTCTCAGAAAAATATACTTCGTATTTAGTCCAGTTATTTGTGAACCGCTATACTAGAAATAGGCACTTCCGCTTTTTTTATGCTTATAAAGTTTGATTGACTATTGATTGACTACAAACAAGCACACATGATTAAAAAGCAAGGGGAATTGAAACTACCTATATTACGATTAAGAAGAAAGAGTAAAAGTATTTGCTCATGTTGGAAAGAATGATATAATGATAGACAAAGACAAATTTGAATTTTTGCATGAATTTGGAGAGAACATCGTGGGAAGAAATTTTGATTTGATAAAGAAAAACTTGATTTCATTAGGCTATATTGTTAATTGCTTTGAAACTGCTTCCGAAGCAGCTAACTATATAAATTCCCAAATTGATAATCAAACTGTAGGATTTGCAGGTTCTATGACATTAGAAAAGATGGGACTTTTTGAAAGTCTAAGTACACATAATCAAGTGTTTTGGCATCATAGGATACCGGAAGGAAAAACAAGTAAAGAGGTTCGTCTAGAGGCAAACGCAGCATCCATATATATTACGTCAGTAAATGGAATTGCTGAAAGTGGTGAAATTGTCAACATAGATGGAAATTGTAATCGTGTTGCATCCATATTTTATGGGCATGAAAAGGTTTATTTTGTCATAGGTGAGAACAAGATTGAGAAGGATTATGACAGTGCATTGTACAGGGCAAGAAATATTGCAGCTCCGTTAAATGCCCAAAGGCTAGGAGTCAAAACGCCTTGTGCAATAAAAGCGGACAAATGTTATGATTGTAAAAGCCCGGAAAGAATATGTAGAGGACTTTCGGTATTATGGGAAAAACCTATGACTGGCGAATTTGAAATAATTCTAATACATGAAAACTTGGGATATTAATAAACATTCAGTAATACTGAGAGACGAATTTGAATTTTTATTTCAGTTAATCCAGTCGTTTAGACTTGATTATATAAAGCAAAGATAAAAACGCAACGTATGTAGCATGCATGCCAGAGCCGGTAGGTAGCCCGGCCGTCCTGATTATTCAGGGTAAGTAACCTGCCCCTCCGGGTTGTCCGTTCTTTGCTCATCTCAATCAATAAGGAGGGATTGTCATGGGCGAAGTAACAGGCAAGCTGACGGTGTTCTTTGAAGAACCATTTTGGGTAGGCGTATTTGAAAGGTACGAGGACGGGAAATTGTCTGTAGCTAAGGTAACCTTTGGTTCAGAACCAAAGGACTACGATATCAACAAGTTTATCTTAGGGCATTATTATAGTTTGCAATTCAGTCCAGCTGTGGCAGCTGTTGTTATGGAGACGAAAAAGAATCCAAAGAGAATGCAGCGTGATGTAAGAAAACAGATGCAGGAAAAAGGCATTGGAACAAAATCACAGCAGGCTCTGAAAATGCAACAGGAGCAGAACAAGCATGAGCGCAAAGCCAAATGCCGTGAACAGAAACTGGCTGAGACAGAGCGAATGTTTGAACTGAAACAGCAAAAGAAAAAAGAGAAGCACCGAGGTCATTAAGACCTCGGTGTGTTCTCGCACAAATTTCAGTTTGTATTATAGTGTAATATAGCCACCGAATCTTAATGAAGGAGACCAGCTATGATGAATCATATAAAACCAAGAACTGGGATTACCTGTATTTCAATTGCTGCCTGCGTCTTCCTGAGCGCCTGCCAGCTAGCTGATCCGCAGGCAGATACCCCTGCAGCAGATACAACAGGCACAACAGGGCAGTTGGAGTTTCAGCCGGATACGGTCGAAAACATTCCGCAGGCTGAAAGCATTGACAACGCGCGGATTTCCATTGATCTGAGTCAATACTACATCACCAATACCGGTGATCCGACTAATCTATATCATGTTGATGAGAATCAGGTCTTGTGGGGATGCGGAAGCAATCATTACGGCCAACTCGGACAGGGCATTCAGGACGAGGACTTTCATAATGAATATGTGAAAATCGCTGATAATGTCATTCATACCGATTACTCCCAGTCTGGGTTTTCCATCTATCTGACTTCAGATCATAAGCTTTATGGATTTGGAAATGCAGGAAGCGGCGCATTGCAGCAATATGATTCGTTTGACTGGGATCGGTATATAAATGCAGAGCACTACGTAATCACCCGTCCTGTCTTAATGATGGAGAATGTCGCCTATGCCCGATGTGGCAGGGATGACATTGTCTGTCTTGCCGAGAATGGTGAAGTGTGGACCTGGGGAACCATTGCAATCGAAGGCGGTTATCAGTCAACAGATGTGCTGTTCTATCCGGAACCAAGAAAAATCTTTGACGATGCGGCATTTATTACCGGAGGCTGGTTTAATCACGCGATTCTGAAATCAGATGGGACTGTATGGACCTGGGGTTATAATGCGGCCTGGAACTGCGGCGTCGATCATCCTGAGGTCGTTGATACACCCGTACGGGTGGCGGAAGATGCCTGCATGGTCTGGACAGGCAGTATGCAGTTAAATTCAGATGTTACGGACATAGGTCAGTTTGAAGGCATATATCCGCGCTTCATGGATAATACAATTGTTCAGAAATCGGACGGCTCGTATTGGATCTGCGGAGAGAATGTCGGAACAACTGAAAAGGTAGTTCATGGAGCGGAAGCGGATTATACAGTAGTCTGTTCGTATGAGTTTTTGCCTTATAATGCAAATGCTATCGAAGATGGAACATACTGCGATGATATGGGGTCTGAACTTATCATTTCGCATAATGACGGAAATACCTATTCGATAGACTTTGGTGTGTATAAAGTAGCTTATTTTGAAGACGCCATTGGCGAATATGATCCTGAGACAGGAATCTTACATTTCAGCGGGAAAGAGTTTGCAGCAGATATGGCAGATTTGGGAACGGTCTCCGCAGATATAACAATTGAAGATGATCACTTAGTGGTTACAATTACCGATTGGGCATTTGATAATTACCTTCCGAATGGTTCTATGCTGGATTTTTATAAACAGCCTGAGGAAGAGTGAAAATCGGAAGTTGAAGGAGGAACAAGTATGGAAGGCAAGATGACAAAAATTGAAAAAATAATGGCTATTTGTTCATTGTTAATCCTAATCACTGCGATTATTGTAAGAGGTGTTATAGGAGTTAATGATTCAGGAGTTTTAGTTATTCTCTCTTTTGCAGGACTCCTTATGTGGGTAATTTTTCTGATATGTGCTTTTTTTCCATCAGACTGGAGGATGACTGAAAAACAAAAGGCTAAAATCTTGAATCGAGTGGAATATCAAAATAAATATAGGAGAACTCTTATTATTATTGACGCGATTTTAGCAGTAATTTTTGCTGTTATGATAATGACATTAGGATAGGTGAGAATTCCAGTTTGTAGCATTGATTGACTAAGTGATTGACAATGAAAATGACACCGCTGAACTACTTTCTTTATGCGGTTTGTGGGAGTTCATAACATTTCGAATCCCCGATCTTGATGTTTGGAAATAGAAAAGGAAATGGGAGAAACATGGACAAGGTATATCTGGTAGGCGTGGATACGCAAAATGACAGACAATTTGAACGTTCTATGGCAGAGCTTGCAGAGTTGGCAAATGCTTGCGAGATGGAAGTAGTGGGAAACTGTGTGCAGCACACACAGATCAATAAAGCAATTTATGTAGGACCGGGAAAACTGGAGCAGATCAGAGAAGAAGCGGAAGAACTGCAGGCAGACCTGCTTTTATTTAATGACTCTCTGACACCGTCCCAGCTCCGTAATATTCAGGATGATACGGGAATGGCAGTCATGGATCGTACGACGCTGATTTTGGAGATTTTTGCGTCCAGGGCAAAATCCAGAGAGGCGATGCTGCAGGTAGAGGTGGCAAGGCTGCAATATCTGCTGCCACGTCTTGTAGGACTCCATGAAGCACTGTCCAGACAGGGCGGAACGAGTGGTTCTATGAGCAGCAGAGGCAGCGGTGAGAAGAAGCTGGAGCTTGACAGAAGACGTGCCCAGAGCCGCCTGACAGAGCTTAGTCGCGAGCTTGCCGAAATGGAAACGGAACGCCGGACACAGCAGAAGAAACGTGCAAGATCCGCGATCCCTCGCGTTGCACTGGTCGGTTATACTAATGCGGGAAAGTCGACGATCATGAACAGCATGGTCATGCGCTATCTGGGTGATGCGGAAAAAACGGTCATGGAAAAGGATATGCTGTTTGCGACATTGGATACAACAGTCCGCAGTATTACACCGAAGGAAAACAAAACGGTGCTCCTGTCCGATACGGTCGGTTTTATTGACAAGCTGCCACATGGTCTTGTTAAGGCATTCCGCTCTACGCTGTCAGAGGCCGCAAGTGCAGATCTGCTTCTGCATGTGGTGGATTTTTCGGATCCTGATTATAAAGATCATATTGCCGTGACAAATGAAACGCTGGAGGAGATCGGTGCTGCGGATATTCCGGTTCTGATGGTATATAATAAGGTTGACCGGATGGAAGAATCGAGTTGCCTAAGGGTAACTGAATCGGCGGTATATATTTCCGCAAAGGAAGAGAGCAGTATAACTCTTTTGGCGGATGAAGTGTTGAAACGGGTATATGCGGGACATGAGATTTGTCATATGTGCCTGCCATATGCAAGAGGAGATATCTTCTCATATTTGAAAGAACAGGCGAATGTGCTTTCGGAAAGCTATGAGGCAGATGGCATTTCGGTGACGGTGGAATGCAGTCAGGCAGATAAAGGAAGATTTGCGGAGTTCCTTGTTTGACAAGTGTGCTATAATGTGTATAGCGGCATGGAAAATCCTGTGATTTTCGGTGTAAAAGATAACTATAGTAAGAAACAGAACAAAGAAAGGTGAAGAACATGACAAAAATTGATATTGTTTCCGGATTTTTGGGAGCAGGAAAAACAACTTTGATAAAGAAACTGTTAAAAGAGGCACTGCAGGGCGAGCAGGTCGTTCTGATCGAGAATGAATTCGGTGAGATCGGTATTGACGGCGGCTTTTTAAAGGAAGCAGGCGTAGAGATCACAGAGATGAACTCAGGCTGCATCTGCTGCTCTTTGGTTGGTGACTTCGCATCAGCACTGAAGCAGGTACTGGATCAGTATCATCCTGACCGTATCCTGATCGAGCCATCCGGTGTCGGAAAGCTTTCCGATGTCATGCGTGCGGTGGAAGGTGCAACAGGAGAAGCAGGCGTACATTTAAACAGTGCGGTTGCGGTTGTGGATGCAAAGAAATGTAAGACTTATTTAAAGAACTTTGGTGAGTTCTTCGAGAACCAGATCGAGCATGCAGGTACGATCATTTTAAGCCGTACAGGTGAAATGAGCGAGGAAAAGATCAACCAGTGTATCGGACTGATCCGTCAGCATAATGAAAAGGCAGCTATTATTACAACCCCTTGGGATGAGCTTGACGGTAAAAAGATCATGGAAGCCATCGAAGGAGCCAAGGATCTGGAAGCAGAGCTTCTGAAGGCTGTTATGGAAGAGCATGAGCATGAACATCATCATCACGACCATGATGGCGAATGTTGCCATCATGACCACGATCACGAGGAACATGAGCATCATCATGACCACGATCACGAGGAACATGAGCATCATCATGACCACGATCACGAGGAACATGAGCATCATCATGACCACGATCACGAGGAACATGAGCATCATCATGACCATGATCACGAAGAGCATGAACATCACCATGACCACGATCATGAAGAACATGAACATCATCATGATCATGATGGACACTGCTGCTGCGGACATGACCACGGGCATGGTCATCATCATGCAGATGAAGTATTTACAAGCTGGGGCATGGAAACACCGGACAAGTATACAAAGGAAGAATTACAAAATATGCTGGATGCATTAGAGGACAAAGAAAAATATGGCTTTATCCTGCGTGCAAAAGGTATGCTTCCGTCTGAGAACGGCTTTATCCACTTTGATTATGTACCGGGTGAGAGCGAGATCCGTGATGGCAGTGCTGAGTACACCGGTAAGATCTGTGTCATTGGCTCCGAACTGAAGGAAGATGCTTTAAAAGAGCTGTTTGGCAAATAAGCAGACAGAAATATGATAAGAAAGAGGAAAGAACTTATGATTCCTGTATATATGATTAACGGATTCTTAGACAGTGGTAAGACAGAATTCATCCAGTATACGATCGCGCAGCCTTATTTCCAGATGCGCGCAAAAACGCTTCTGATCGTATGTGAGGAAGGCGATATCGAATATGATGCGACACTTCTGAAAAAGAGCAGAACGGTCATGGAACTGATCGAGGATGAGGAAGATTTTACAGCGCAGAATTTGATCGAGCTGGAGAAAAAGCATAAACCGGCGCGTATCCTGATCGAGTTTAACGGTATGTGGAACAGCAAAAATGTAAAACTGCCATGGCACTGGAAGCTGGAACAGCAGATCACCTGTATCGACGGCTCTACATTTTCCACCTATTTTACGAATATGAAATCTCTGCTGGCAGAACATATCCGCAAGTCCGAGCTGATCATCATGAACCGCTGTGACAATATTATTGAACAGATACCGACTTATAAGAGAAATATCAAGGCGATCAACCAGAATGCTGAAATCATCTTTGAGGATAAGAACGGCGAAGTAAATGCGACGCTCGAAGAAGATCTGCCGTTTGATGTGGGTGCAGATGTGATCGATCTGGATGATACAGGCTATGGAATCTGGTATATTGATGTGTTGGATAATATGCAGCGTTATGCCGGCAAGACGATCTCCTATGTGGGTATGGTGCTGCATCCTGAAAATTTCCCGAAGGGATATTTTGTACCGGGCAGAATGGCAATGACCTGCTGTGCAGAGGATATGGCATTTCTGGGGTATGCCTGCAAGTATGACCAGGCAGATACCTTAAAACAGAAGGAATGGGTCAAGGTAACAGCAAAGGTAGCCATTGAATACTTTGAAGATTATGGCAAGGAAGGTCCGGTGCTGCATGCTATTTCTGTGGAGAAGACAAAAGCGCCGAAGGAAGAAGTGATCAGCTTTGTGTAAGCTGTAAATAAGTCATGTAATCCGAAAGAACATGACATTTTATACAAAACAAGTGCATAATTTCCGTATAATGAGCCAAGCGACATTGGCTCATTATTTTGTTACAATAAACATAACTATTGTATGCCTATGGGAGGTTCATGTGAAAAGACGAGGAAAAAAACAAAGAAACAGGGTTCTGGCACTTGTGCTGTCTGCGGCGGTTGTGTTGACAGGCATAACAGTTCCGGGAGAAAAGACGTATGCGGCAGAAGATAAGATTGATCTGATGCCATATATACAAAAAAATGGTATATTAGCTGCGGAAGACGGAGAAGGCTCTAACAAGCCGGCTGCAGAGCTTCTGGTCAGCCTGCCATCCGATATGGATGAAAAGCAGGAGCTGGATGCGCTGGGTGTAAAGCAGCTTGTGGTAGATTTTAAGGTAAATACCTTGACAGCCTATGCAGGAGAGCAGACCGGCTGTATGGCATTTGGTATGAGCGAGGCTTATAGCTGGAAAAATGGAGAATGGGTCAATATTGCAGCAGGAGAGAGTGCCACGGCAAAATTTGATCTGGCTTCTATGGATTGGAGTGGCTATGACAGGATCGGAAAGCTGGGACTGCAGTTTGCCAATCTGGCATCGGGCAGCAGTGTAAGCTATGAAATATCAGATATTTATTTTACGACAGATGCATCCGGTGGCAGTGGAAGCGGCGGCGGTCAGATAACGACGGATAGAGAGGCTTCCGGAAATGTAGTTGTTACGGTAAATGAACAGGGACAGCCGAGTAATGACTGGTCCGGTTTTGAGCTTTCTGTGGATAATCAGACCGGAAAAAGTATTTGTGACTGGGTGATCACAATGACAGTGCCATCCGGCAGTGCAGCTAAATTCAAATGCTGGAATGCAACCTTTACCGCAGATGGCGATACGATCTATCTGTATCCGAATAAAGAAAATTCCAATGCGGTGCTTGGGACAGGTAAAATGTCTGCTAACCCGCCGGGATTTGGATTTAGCAGTACATGGGTAAACGCATCGGATATTACGATCACCAATGTGGCATACAATTATGGAACACAGTCAACGATAGATTATTCCAAAGGGGATACCAATGATGAGACCGGTGGAAGCGGCGGTAGTGGCGGCGGTGCGCAGAAAGATACGACGACAGATCTGAATCTGGACATCAGCTACAATTTTGCCAAGCTATTGCAGGAATCACTTTATTTCTATGATGGAAATATGTGCGGAACAGATGTGGATGAAAACAGTGCTTTTTCCTGGAGAGGAAATTGCCATACATATGACAGCCATGTGACCTATAATGGAAAGACAGTAGATGTAAGCGGCGGCTATCATGATGCGGGCGATCATGTGAAATTCGGTCTGCCACAGGGATACGCTGCAACCGTTCTGGCACTTGGGTATTATCAGTTTGCCGATGCTTACGATGAGCTGGGACAGACGGCGCATTTTAATACGATCATGGATTACTTCTGTGATTATTTTACACGCTGTACGATCTATAAAGAGGGGACAGATACTGTAGAAGCTTTCTGCTATCAGGTCGGAGACGGAGACAGTGACCATGCAAAGTGGGAAGCACCCGAAGGACAGACAATAGGTAGACCGGCATTTTTCGCAACGACCTCTAATCCTGCGACAGATGAAGTTTCTGTTGCGGTAGCAGCACTTGCATTGCAGGCGGCTAACTACCAGAAGCAGGGCGGAGCAGAAGCACTTGCAAAGAGCAAAGCTTATTTAAAGACAGCAGAGGATTTATTCGATTTTGCAAAGAACTGTAGTAATAAGCAGGTAGCAACACAGGGGGCTTCTCCGTTTTATAAGTCAAATAACTGGGAGGATGATTATTGTGCAGCAGCTGCTGCATTATATGCTGCAACGGGCAAAGAAATTTACAAACAGGAACGGGATGCATATTATGGGAAGCTTAATACGGGCTGGTGCCTGACATGGGACAATACATGGCCGGTAGCGGCAGTTTTGAAAGACGATTATACAGCAGTCAGTGCCTTTGCCAGCTATGGCAGTAAAAATACGAAACAGGGATTTAAATTGATCGATGGCTGGGGCTCAGCAAGATATAATGCATCTGCACAGTTTATGGGGCTGATCTACGATCAGGCAAACCAGAAGTTATCCATGACAGACGGCAATTACAGTAGCTGGGCAACCGGACAGATGAAATATCTGCTTGGAAATAACAAAGCGAAACGTTGTTTTGTAGTCGGCTATAATGAGAATGCGGCAAAATATCCGCATCACCGTGCTGCATCCAGATCAAATGATGCAGGACAGGTACGGGAAGACCATTATACATTGCTGGGAGCCCTTGTTGGCGGCCCGAGTGATGAATATGACACATACGCAGACAATCAGGCGGATTATAACTGTAATGAGGTGGCACTGGATTACAATGCAGGTCTGGTAGGTGCTGCAGCAGGACTGTATCTGCTGCATAAGGGAGAGGAAGCCTATCCGGCAGATCTGGCAACAGAGGCAGAGCTTGAGAGTATTGGAGTAGAAAAATACTACGGTACCTCATCCGGCGAATCGGAGAGTCCAAGTGAGACGCCGAGCCCAAGTCCGACACCGAGTGAGACGCCAAGCCCAAGCCCGACACCGAGCGAGACGCCAAGCCCAAGCCCGACACCAAGCGAGACGCCGAGCCCAAGTCCGACACCGAGTGAGACGCCGAGCCCAAGCCCAACACCGAGCGAGACGCCGAGCCCAAGTCCGACACCGAGTGAGACGCCGAGCCCAAGCCCAACACCGAGCGAGACGCCGAGCCCAAGTCCGACACCAAGTGAGACGCCGAGCCCAAGCCCGACACCAAGTGAGACGCCGAGCCCAAGCCCGGCACCGAGTGAGACGCCGAGCCCAAGCCCAAGCCCGACACCGAGCGAGACGCCGAGCCCAAGCCCGACACCGAGTGAGACGCCAAGCCCAAGTCCGGCACCGAGCGAGACACCGAGCCCAAGTCCGACACCGAGTGAGACACCGAGCCCAAGCCCGGCACCGAGCGAGACGCCAAGCCCAAGCCCGGCACCGAGCGAGACGCCAAGCCCAAGTCCGACATCGAGCGAGACGCCGAGCCCAAGCCCGACATCGAGCGAGACGCCGAGCCCAAGTCCGACACCGAGTGAGACGCCAAGCCCAAGCCCGGCACCGAGTGAGACGCCAAACCAGCAGCCAAGCGAATCCCCAAGCGCAACACCTGGTCAGCAACCAAGTGAAATGCCGGAAGATGATGTGGATGAGACGCCGGATGAGGCTGTGGAGGTCGGAGACAGCATGGATATCAGCGGTCTGGTTTATGAGATTGCGCAGATAGAGAACGGTAAAGTGTATGTCACCTTCAAGGAAGCAGATGAAGATGCGGAGGACATCACGATTCCGACTACTTTTATGGATGCAGCAGGAAGAACCTGCTATGTAAAAGAAATTGCTCCGTATGCATTTGCAAACCATAAAAAGCTGAAAAAAGTAAAGATTGCAGAGGGTATTACAAAGATCGGCAAGAAAGCGTTTTATCATTGCACGGCATTAAAGAAGGTAACACTGCCGGGTAGTCTGGTGACGATCGGAGACAGTGCGTTTGAAGGTGACAGAAGCATTACTGCGATCACGATACCGAAAAATGTCAAAACGATCGGTAAAAAAGCGTTTTATAAGTGTAAGAAGCTCAAAACCGTAACGCTGAAAACGACAAAAATGAAAAAGGTTGGTGCGTCTGCATTTAAAAAGACAAAGAAAGGTATGTTGTTTAAACTGCCTAAGAAGAAAAATGCGACGTACAGAAAACTTTTGAAGAAAAAGTATGACAGCGGTGTGAGATTCAGAAAAATAAAGTAAGAGAAAAGTGAGGAAAAATATGATTGAAAAACTGAAGAAAAAATACATGGCAAACTGTATTTTTGCTACGGTTCTTCTGTGGGCGCTTGCTGCTGTATTTGTAGCGATAACATGGGATGACCTTAATGTGCTTTTTCAAAAACCATTGAAAATTGAAGATTTAAAGGCAGAGGATATACAGAAAAATGTGAAGGTTGAGGGTGACATATATTATTTCATGGATTATTATGCCTATCAGGAAAATGATAAGGGCGGTATGACGGCCATGCAATTTATGGTTCCTGTCGGAGAGGCAGAATATATGGGTGTAAACTGCAGTGGTTCCACAATGAACCGGGCGAAAGAAAATATGGATGCTTACTGGGCGTATCTGGATGGAGACGAATCAGCAATGGACAAACTGCAGCCGGTAAAGATTTCCGGAACGATCCAGCCGCTTTCGGGTGATTATCTGACATACTTTA
>UMHK01025662.1_pt1 | contig 27014 bp, 24 predicted proteins | sample 1965521 | NCBI WGS metagenome assembly UMHK01 (sample SAMEA4836097, study PRJEB28245) | human gut metagenome | biome: gut microbiome; material: fecal sample | place: Denmark | collected 2008
GTGCCCAAACTCGAAACCGGTGATAACTGCCCCTTCCTCGTTTAAAGGCATGTGCTCCGAAAAACTTTCCTGCTTCGGCGTTTTTTCCTTGGTGGAACAAGTACAGCGGAAAATCATTTTCATTTGCTTTCGTTGTTGCCAGCATGATGTGCCCTCCTTTTTTTCCGGTATTCATATTTTAACATATTTTGCGACAAGATTCAAGAGTTTTTTGCCGTGTCATCTGATTTTTATACATCACGATAATTTCCAACTGTTTTCTTTGTGCAATTTGTACAAAGAAAACGGTATGGGTGTTTCATGTTTCTGGTTATCTGTATGAAAAACTTGGGTAAAATCAATTCGTATTCCGACACAGCTTCACAACTGTCACAGTGATGTCATCTCGGTGCTTTCCGCCAGAAAAAATGTCTGCTTTGGCACAAATTTCCTCTGCCATCCTACGAATATCATCAGTTGATAACAAAAGTTCCTTAATAAAAGAATATTCTGTTTCATGGATCCCGTCTGAAACCATAACAAACACATCATTTTCTGACAACAAGATCTGCTTTTCGTAAAGATCAGAAACCGCCGTTGATCCAATCGGGAACGTAGGAGCACACACTCGCAAAATAGTGTTTCCCTGCCGGATGAGCGTGGAGGCTGCCCCGGCTTTCAAGAGCGTCAACGTGCCCTCATCCAAATCGACACGGGCAGCGTCTAAGGTTGCAAACGCCTCCCCTGCGGATTTTGTCACCATCAGCCCATTCATCAGCCGAACCGCTGCCATATCTGAAATACCACTGCAAATTAACTTGCGAAACATCTCCGCCGTCATTTTCGATTCAATGGCAGCATTTGCCCCCGTTCCCATTCCATCGGAAAGCACAATATACGTGCAGCCTGTTCCATCCTGAAAGCGAATAGAAGTATCTCCGGACATTTCCGTCTCTTCTGTTGCTGGAATTGAAATTGTATATTGTTCCAGCTGATACCGCATTGCCTGACACATCCGATACCGCATAGTGGAACGAGTGCGGACAGGCTCTAACTCCTGCAAAGCAATGCCCAGCGACTCCGAAAGCATATGACAAATTGCAGGCATACAGCTGCCAATCGAACGGCTTTTGCAATAGAGTTCTACCACCAACCGTTCTTTTGCGGTGTAGTAGGCAATGACATAATCAAAATCATAGCCGTACCGCTCCAAAAAGCAACAAATGCGGTCGGTTAATTCTGTGCTGTACCGCACTGTCATTCGGTCACCTACAGAGGCAATCAAATCTTCTGTTGCTTGCAATTGCTCAAATAAAATGTGTCGGCTGGCATCCATCCGAGAAATCTGCATGGTTTCCATCTGCACACGCCGTTTTTCCCGATAAAATTGCTGCTGCAATTGTTTAGTGTGCAAACAATCAGACAGACTTTCCGGTACTTCTGGCAGTGTGGAAACTGGCTGCCGTTCCATGTCAGAAAAGGCAGCATCCGTTTGCGTGTGCTGCAATTCCCAGCAGTGATGTTGTGCCTTGCAACTTGCACAAATGCGGTCGCAGACGGCTTCTTTTACCGGTTCTGGCTTTTGTTTTTGTAGCAGGGCTGCAATTTCGCTGGTGTCCTCCCGAACACTGTGAATGGCTTCTGACATAAACTGCAAACGGGTAGAAATCGTCTGCATGGTACTGTCATAGCTGCTATTTGCAGTAATTAACCAGCGGTCAAAGCAAATATTATTCAGCAACAGAAATGCAATGCAACCTAAAAATAAATCTCCGATGGAAGAAAATGTAATGACCTGTAAGCCAACTGTCAGCTGTGCCAATGCATTGATGAGGAAAAAGGCAATCGTCATCAGCCCAATGCCACGGTCTACCAAATACCCAGACAACAACCCTGTAATCGGCAGAAACAGCAATGGCATTCCCAGTTCTCCAGCACAAAGCATTGTTCCGCAAGCCGTCAATGCTCCGCAAATCACACCGCCCATATAACGAAATCGCCGAGCTGCCAGCAATGTTACCGCAATTCCTAAGATTCTGCCAAAATTCATAAATGGATAGTCAAAAGAGGTCAACGCAGCAATGCAGAGAATATAGACAATTGCCGCTGCACAGCCTGTTGCAGATTTCAGCTGAATTTTCTGTTGATTTTGCAATCCCAGCAAAACTGTATGTAAAAACCATGCAGTTGTACCCGTTAGGCACGCTGTCATGCCGTATAGCAAAAAATCCTGTGCAGTGCCATTCATCAAAAAAGACAATAAAATCCCGCTGAACAGCGTACAGCCGCCCGTGCAGAGTGATAAAAACGCAGCCGAATGATAATTGCGTAAAAATAGCCGTACACAGGTAATCAATAACAGAGCAAATAGCAACGGCAGCCGCTCCAGTAATAAATCACTCATGAGATACCGCAACAATGTTCCAATTAAAACGGCAATTGCTCCGGTACTGGAAAGACAGCCTGCAATTGCCAGCGGCAGTGGTGAGGGCAAGCTTCCAATTTCTGCCCCTGAAAATATCAGTCCGCAGAGAAAGGCAATTCCAGCCTCCCCCAATAACCTTGAAAACGGATTTCTTCTGACAGCGTGTACTTGTGACATAACAATACGTCCTTTCTATTTTTCGTTCCGAACTTCGATGGAATCACACATTATTATATAAAGAAAGTCCTGCTATTCTCTGTCAAATCCCGTTGTCTTTTTTCTGCCGGAAATCTAATTTCCCCTGTTTTTTCCTCGAATCTACAAAAAGAAACAGACAAGCATTAGAAAACCATGCTTGTCTGTCGAAAAAGTGCTGTATGAAATTTGTATTTTTTGCATTTGCTATCAAATCAATCTGCATAATGACTCAAAAATTGTTTGGTTCGTTCTTTTTGCGGATGCAGGAATAAATCATCTGGCGTTCCTTCTTCCACAATGACACCATCTGCCATAAAGATAACTCGGTCAGACACTGCCTGTGCGAATCGCATTTCATGCGTAACAATGACCATTGTCATATGGTCTTCAGCCAACAGACGAATGACGGCTAAAATTTCCCCTGTCAATTCTGGGTCTAGGGCGGAAGTCGGTTCATCAAAGAATAGAATTGCTGGTGACATCGCCAGTGCCCGTACAATCGCAACTCGCTGTTGTTGTCCGCCGGACAATTCACATGGATAAGCGGACGCTTTTTCTTCCAGACCAACTTTTTTCAAAAGTTTCATTGCATTTTCCGTTGCTTCTTTTTTAGAACGCTTGAGCAAAATGCATTGTGGCTCTACAATATTTTTTAATACGGAATAATGTGGAAACAAGTTGAAATTCTGAAAAACCAAACCAAAATAAGTCTGAATCTTCCGAAATTGCTTTTTCGGTGCATAAACCGGTTTTGCATTTAATGCCGCTGTTACCGCAGTTTCCCCCATATAGGCAATTTCTCCGCTGCTGAGTGTTTCCAAAAAAGTGGCACACCGCAGCAATGTCGATTTTCCAGAACCAGAAGGCCCGATAATGGAAACGACTTCTCCTTGATTGACAGTCAGGGAAATATCTTTCAGCACCTGTACATCACCAAACTGCTTTTGCAGGTGGGAAATGGTTAAGTATTCTGCCATTTTTGCCGCCCCCTTATATCTTATAATAATTCATCTTTTTCTCTACCAGTGCCATTAGGCCGGCAACCAGCAAATTAAAGACATAATAGAAAATAGCAGCAGCCAAATATGGCAGCATGGAAGTCTGTGCAGCGGCAATCTGCTTGACTTCAGTAAACAATTCTGTATAGGCAATCGCAAATGCTAAGGATGTATCTTTTACCAGCGTAATTGTTTCATTGGTGACTGCTGGCAGAATTCGCTTGATAACCTGCGGCAGAATAATCCGCAGGAACATCTGAACACGATTATATCCCAAAATACGGGAGGCTTCGTATTGTCCCACTGGAATAGACTGAATTCCACTTCTGAAAATCTCTGCAAAATATGCCGCATAATTCAGCGAAAATGCAATGATAACCGCATAAAACCGATAGGATGTACTCAATGGAATCTGAAAAATAAAGTAAGGTCCAAAGTAGACTACCAGCAATTGCAGCATCAGTGGCGTTCCACGCAGAACGGAAATATAAATCCGTGCCAGCCATTGTAATGGTTTCCAGCCATACATTCGCATGACGCAAACAATCATACCCAACGGAATGGAAAAGACCAACGTCAGCAGGAAGATTGCCAGCGTCCGCAGCATACTATCGCCTAATTGTGCAATAATCTCAAAAAATGACATCTTGAATCGTACGCCTCACTTATTAGTCTAAAATGACGCTGTCTTGTAAATCCCATTTTTCTGCAATGGTCTTAAATGTTCCATCGGATTTCATTTCGTTTAAGGTATTCTGTACCTGATCCCGCAGGGTTTCGTTACCCTTCTTAAATCCAACCGCATACTGTTCTGCTGCTAACGGCTGATCCAAAATGGTGAAATCGCCATCTCTGGATTCCAGCTGATACTTTGCAACCCCGATATCCATTGCAATTGCATCGACTGCATTGGATTCCAAGTTCAAGAAAGCAGTGTTATATTCTCCAACTACCAGCAATTCCTTGAAGGAATCCTTTAAGGCTGCATTATCCTCTTCATTCAAAGCAGCTTCTGCGGAAGAATCCGTCTGTACCGCAACCGTCTTACCAGATAAATCATCAAATGTCGTAATGCCACTATCAGACTTTACAACAAATACCTGGCTGTTGTCTACATACGGATCTGACCATGTATAGTCGTCTTCTCTGCCATTCATGGTGAAACCATTCCAAATGCAGCTAATCGTTCCGGAATTCAGTTCCATATCCTTAGAATCCCAGTCAATCGGCATTTTTACGAGTTCCCAGCTGTTCCGAGAGCAAACTTCCTGTGCCAGATCTAAGTCAAATCCAACATATTCCCCACTGTCATCCTGATAACCATATGGCGGAAATGCAGCATCAAAACCAACAACAAACTTGTTGTCGCTCAGTCCGTTGCCATTATTTGCAGTGCTGCTATCATCTTTGCTGCCACAGCTACTCAATGCTCCCAACATTGCAATGGCTGCTGTTGCAGCAACCAGTCGTTTCATCCACATCATTTCTAATTCTCCTTTTAAAATCTCATCGAATTTACGCACATGCGTGTTATCATTATAGCATGCTAACACGCTGCATGTCAAGGTGCAATGTCGAAAAACTATTTTTGTTTTGGAAAAAACGATGGTTTAGAATTAGAAACAGATGCAATCTAGAAAATAATATTGGTTTCTGTCAATTCATTTTTTTTGTAAGAGGGAGACTCCTTGAGTTTTTGCCATAGTATCAAGATAAGACTTCAATCCACTCCCTCGTAAAGAGGGAGACAGTATGCGGAATGTGCGTGGTGCAAGCAGTGGTGATTTCAATCCACTCCCTCGTAAAGAGGGAGACTCACAATTTAAATCTTTTTTAGATTGCGAGGCACATTTCAATCCACTCCCTCGTAAAGAGGGAGACAACCATTCAGGAAAACGAAACTGTGATGCAAGGCATTTCAATCCACTCCCTCGTAAAGAGGGAGACCTGCCGGTTACGGCACTGTGTCCATAAAACACAGTATTTCAATCCACTCCCTCGTAAAGAGGGAGACGCAGTACGCATTAAAGAGTCTTATTACGATGCACATTTCAATCCACTCCCTCGTAAAGAGGGAGACGATTTCCCGTTGCAACGCGTCATATTGTTCCGGGATTTCAATCCACTCCCTCGTAAAGAGGGAGACGTTAAAAAATCCAAGTCGCTTATTGATAAGCCAATCTATTTCAATCCACTCCCTCGTAAAGAGGGAGACAGCAGCAATAAACATGGTTTTCCCGGATTTTCTTGATTTCAATCCACTCCCTCGTAAAGAGGGAGACAGCAAATTTCGCTAAAATTTGGCTAAATCGCATCTTGATTTTATGCACATTTCTATTAGAACATAAAAAATTTTGATTTAATGCAAAAAATAGCTTTATTTGCAAGTTGTATCTGACAAAATTTTACTAGTTTTCACCTGCGAATCCCCCAGCATTTTTATGTACACTTCCGGTTCGCAGCCATAAAATCAGTTGTTCTATCAGAGTAATAGCGGTTCTTCTACATGCAAAGAAGGGCGTACACCAATGTGTTCTACTTTACTTTCATAACGATTTCCCAGCTGATAAAAACGCAAACTGTCTTTCTCTGGATCAATCAAATCAATCAGTATCTGCTTTACCTTTCGGAATTCCGCAGCATCTAACACACATTCAAATACAGAATTTTGCACCCGTATCCCATAATTAACACACTGCTTTGCAACCTTCTGTAATCGACGTCTTCCTTCTTTGGTTTCTGTATTGACATCATAAGTAATTAAAACTAACAAATCTGATCACTTCCACATCATCGCTGGATAGTCATCCAAATCCCCACGAATATATCTTGCCAACAATAAGGCTTGTGCGTAAGGCAACATTCCATATTGTACCTTTTCTTTTAGAAAAGGATGCGGAATCACTTCTGCCTTTTTCTTTTGCCAGGCTTCTAAAAATAGTTTTCTTCCTTCTTCATTCAGCCAAACAGCACCGTCTGCCTGCTTTTCAAACTGCTTTTCCTGAATCATTCGCCGGTTAATCAATGTCAATACAAATCGGTCACACAATGGTGCACGAAATTCTTCCACTAAATCCAATGCAAGCGAACGGCGTCCTGGTCGGTCTGTATGCAAGAATCCAATATACGGATCTAAACCAACGCTTTCCAAAGCAGCTGTGCACATACTAGTCATAAACGAATAGGCAAACGAAAGCAATGCATTCACTCGATCCAATGGCGGTCGTCTGGAACGAACAGAAAAATAAAAATGTTCTTTCTGCTGCAAAATTAAATCATCCCATACAGAAAAATAAACAGATGCTGCTTCCCCTTCAATGCCACGCAAAGAATCCAAATCAGATGCTTCCCATGCTCGTTGTGCTGCTGCTCGCAGAAATTCTGACTTCTTCTGCATTTTTTCAACATCCATTCGCAAACCATGATCTCGAATTGCACGTTCCAATACATACCGACTATTGAAAATCTTCCCAGTAATCATACTTTTTGCAATTTTCAGCCGTTCAGATACTTGGTCAGCCAGTCGATATTGCTGCCGACGCAGCAATACATTTCCGCTGGTCGTTCCTTCCATTCGACAGAGGAACTTCCCCGAACGACTCAAAAACGAAATCGGTAAGCCCATTTCTGCACATTTTCCCATCAACGGCGGACTAGCTCCTGTTGCACCAAAACAAATGATTCCATCTAAGTTATGCAGCGGCAGACGTGCTAAAACGGTTTTCTTCTCCTGAACCACAACATTTTCCCCATCCAAGGACAAATACCGTTCTGGTGTCATAATATACAGTGTTTGTCGCAGCTGTTTCATTCTGATACCTCCTCTGTTGGCTTTAACATTGCTTGCATATAGGCAGCAGCAGACTGTGTTCCACAGAGAACCGGTAGGCAAAGCTGCTTCAAGGAGCATGCATTGCATGCCTTTGTTCGCCGAACTTTGGGTGTATGTTGTGTCCGGTATAACTGATGCATTTCTGTTAACATTGCAATTGTTTTTTCTCGTAAGGATTCATCGATTTCCACTTTAGACCGCCGTCTGGTCTTTCCATAGTACAAATATCCGATTGGGATCGTACAGCACAGCATCTCTTCCAGACACATCGCCTGTGCAGCAAGTTGTAAGCGGTCGCAATCCTCTTTTTTTGCCTCTCCACGCTTATATTCAATGGGAATAATGTCATAAGTTCCCACTTTCCCATGAATGGAAACGCCTGTTTCTGAACGATGAAATTCTACAACATCACATTCTCCGGAAATGCCCAGCGTTGCAGAGGACACCGGCATTCCACGGACAATGATTTGATTTCCTCTTGTTTCACGTCGTTCCTTGTCATGGGCATTCTTATGAAAAATTTCACCGTCTACGGTTCGTATATTTTCCGCCCATTGCTGTTCCAGGTGAATCAATGCCCACTGGCGGCGACAAAAACAAAAATGCTGAATTCCGGAAAGCATCAGATATTCATCTTCTGAATACCTCATGATAAAATTTGCAGCGTAACACCATCTAATGGTGTTACCTGTACATCATAATCTTCAAACCGCTTTGGCTTTGTAACACCTTCTTTTAAGGTGACCTGTAAAGAACGCTGTACTTTCGCAGAAGAATATTTTGGTGTTTTTCCTTCTTGTTCCCACCAATACAGTGCACAAACTTCCATGCTGCCTTCTGGGCGAGCAGAAGAAGCATCGTTTTCCAGCAGGGTTCTCATTGCTTCTTTAATTTTTTCTGCGTCTTCATCACGAAAGCCAGTCTTTTCCGCCAACTGACAATTGATGCTGCCCTTTGCCAGATACAGACCAAATGCAACCCGATGCTTCATACCCATGGTATCAGATGCTCTTTCTGTTTTATCTTCACTATTGACACTCTTTACAATCTGCATGCTGATAATATCCACTGGGCTCACGCTCTTTGCAATGCTAATGGTAACAGGGCCTCTTACGCCAACAGAAACCTTGTCGCCCTTAAAAGCAAATACTTGTCCAAAGCTTCTAACATCCATCCACTGTTCACACGCAATTCTTGCAAATTCATCTTGGTCAGTGTCTTTTCCATTGCTGGCCTTTTTTAATTCTTCACAGCCCTCTGCTCGTGTTTTCAAACTCTTATAGCTATCCACACGATGGTCATTCGACTGTACAAAGACCGATTCATTCATATCAATCAGTCGATTCCGAATCTTCCGCTTCAGGCAAACATCTGAAATTTCTCCATACCCGTCATAGTCTTCTCTTGGACGGTTTCCACACAACGGGTCACCGTTTGGATTTGCGTTTTCTACGGAAATTAAAATGGCAAAGTCGATTTTTTTAGAAAGGGTACTCATGATTCTGTTTCCTCCTCATTGTTTGAATCGTTTTGGTTTTTATGCTTTTTATCAGCAGAAATTTTCTGTAATTGGCAGCTATAAGCATGCAAATATTCCGGCTCTAGCTTGGAATTATCCATGAATGCAGTATGGTCAAACTGACTGGTAATTTCATCAATCATTGTGCAGTAATAATTCCGCTGTGTTTTTGGCATCGCAGAAAGATAAGGCTCTAACCGTTGCCGAATGACATTCCAAGTCCGGTATGGCTGATTTACAAACGCTGTAAAATATCGGCGAGCATTGGTAATTCTGGTATCGTTGCCCTCTTTTTTATTCAGAGCAACCGATTCCGCTACTTCTGCAATTGCCAGCAGTCTGCCATACAGATAATCTCTGCGGGTACAGGTTTCATCCAGTTCCATGTTACATTCTCCTTTTTGTTCGCATATTTTTTTTCGCAGCATTCCGCAAGCACAGGCAACGACTAGATCCCAGTTATATTTCTGCTCGTATGCCTGCGGATAAGCTGCCTTGTCACAAAGTGCCTGAAGCAAATCCATCGGAAATGCCTGTTTTTGCAGTACGCAGGGAAGCAATCGACCAATTGTGAACGGCATTAACTTGTCATCACATTTTAAAACATTCTTCTGTTCTGTTCCATATGCACAATTTACAATATCACGTAGATCGAAAGAAAAGATATCAAATTCCTTTCTTCTCCAATATCGCCATGCGGTCTGTTCATGCCATTCCTTCAAGTTCTCAAAGAATTCGGAATGTTCCATTTGTGCATACATCGTCATGGAAAGCCGTCCAGTCGTTGCAGAATCCAGCACCATCACCGTGACATTGGAAAGCGGCTCCATATTTCTTTGATAACCACGAATCATTTTTATAAGATCTTCTCGATAGCTGGCAAATGTGCGTTCCGATGCAACGTCTGCTCCAAAATCATTGGTTGGAATATCAAATATATTGATATCATCTTCTTGACTTTTTTTACACTGTTCTTTATAATTAGAAGACATTTCAGAAGAACTTTCCATCAAATTTGGAATTGCCTCTAAATTGCTTTCCCATGCAAGCACAGTCATGGTTTTGCTAATCGAATATCCCTGCCGTTGAATCATCCACCGCAAAGCATTGTGCATTTTCTGTGAAAAATCATAGCCAATGGAAACCGCCTGCTCTTTGTTCTGAAATCTGCCTCGGTAAGAAAAACCGTTTTCATCATTTGCAGAAAACAGCTTTGCTTTATCTCCTGCATTTCTGATTTTATTGGGATGCTTATACGAGCATTCTGTCACTTTTCCGGTTGCATAACACAATTGCCGAACCTGCTGAGATGCATTTTGTTCTTCATTCTGTTCAATCCAGCTTTCATGTAGCGTTGAATCCAACCAAGTTTCATCTCTGCTACCTGGATTCAACTGATAAACCCGAAACCGCACCATACAATCTGACTGCACAACTTCACAGATTTTTTCTTTGCCCAATTTTCCAGTCTGTTCATCCAAATTCAAAACGGATGCTGCCAATAAATCTTGTATCAAGCAGCCTTTTTGCAAATATGTATAAATGGCTCGCACTGCTGGGTGAGAATGTTTTTCCTCTGCCCATATCTTTAATTGTTCCAGATAAGCAGCATATGACTTTGATGCCTTTTCTGCTTTTTCAGGAACATAATTTCCATAATCTCCAGCAAGGTAAATCAATTTATCTGCCAACGGATGCGGCGTAATTCCAGAACTACGAGAACCAGAATTTTCCGTTACTGGAATAATCGTCACAGCATCTTTTTTGTCCTCGATTTTCTTTGCTGCTTGAAATATGCCATCTTCTGATAACGTCACTTCAATCTGTGCATTTGCTGTAGAATGTGCCACTGGCAGCAAAACTGCGGTATCTCCGCCAATGGGCTGTCCACAAAAACGCTCATAAATTTGATAAAGCTCATCCGCCCAACGCAACATCATCACCTCCTAAAAATTCAGAAAGTCCTTTGAAATTTCCATGTTCTTCCCCGAACGGCTTGATTTCCATTTCTCGAACGTGCCGCTTGATGGTGCATTCCTCCGGTCGAACAAACGAAATCACACCATTTCTCATGATTGGATTCCAAAACCGAACCGTCATCTGTCCCTTATCTTCCGGTAAGACCGCTTCATCTGCATAAGTGATGCCATGATAGAAAAGGCCATACGGAAGTTCTCCAGAATGATCATAGAAGCCTGTTCCCTCTTCAAATGCACAAGGTTCTACATATCCCATGCATTCCCGTGTGCCAAGGAAAATATCTCGTCTTCCACCTCGTTCAATCATTCGCTTTGCAATGTTGTGATGCTTGTTTTCGTTGCGGTCGTGCTCCAGCTCTGGACGGTTGTCGTTCCACTCGAAATGTGCTCGTACATGGTAGCAAACATCTCGCAAATAGGTACAATAAGACAAGTCATTTCCACCGCTGTAATGAATCGGACGAATCCCTCTTCGTTGCGTCTGAATGCGGTTCATGACCCGTACAGCATCAATGTACCAGACAATTGTGGGCTTCCAGTAAATGCTATGCATAATGCCTTTCAGTGCTTCGTAAGTTGGTATCGGATAGCTGTATTTTTCCATTCCGGTTCGAGTCAAAACATCTGAAAATAACGCATCTTCCCCATAAACTTTAAATTCAACAATATTCTCATGAGTCGGTTTGCTCATCTTCTCACTCCTTTTTTACTTTTATACAAAGCATTCCTCCATAGAAATCATTCCATCTGCACAAACTCCCTGCTCTGAGGAATAATATCCGGGCTTTAATGAAAGAACATCGGATTTCAATCGAGTTAACGCCTCTTTCGCTTCCAGAGCCTTTAAAGTTCCACTGTAGACAGAAACGAAATACGGCTGTGCTTTTCGCAGCAATTTCAAATATTCATTTTCATAGAGTTTTCCATTTAAACCTGAGATTAAATCATTCCCTTCTCCATAGGGCACTAAAATATCTGTGGTCTGTTCCGCAATCACTTGAAATTTTTTGCCAGCTGTACGAAATGCCTGTGCATGATTTCTCAGCCTTGGCGGTATATTTTTATACGTCTGAGCCTCTGCCCGTTTCACATTGTTGGAATTGGTAGATAATAATCGCAACAGCGTTTCGTTTCCTAAATCTGGAATTGAATAAGAAAATTGATTTTGAAACGTTGTCAGATAATTTTTAAAATAGCACTGCATAATTTCCGGATGCAATAAGTCCTCTTTTTCATGAAAGAAGAGGATTTTTTTCGTAATCTCCTGCTCGTCTGCAATCTGTTTTAAAGCAGCAGCCAACTTTTCTTCTTCCAGCTGTATCAAATAAACAGAACAACAGTCATATTCCCCATTTCGATTGCAACGACCAGCTGCCTGTGCAGCATGATCCAACCCCGACATTGACCGTACCACGCAGCGGAAAGAAATATCAACGCCTGCTTCAATCAATTGCGTTGTTACGCAAATCAAAGGTTGATGGGCTGCCAGCTGCTCCCGCATCTGCTGAATCACTGTTCGTCGATGTGCTGGACACATATTCGTACTTAAATGTAAAACGGTTGCAAATTCGCTGTTCCGTTCTTTTAACTTTTGGAACATTGTCAGAGCTGCTTGTTTGGTATTGACAACCAGCAACAGATTTCCATTTTTCTGATACTGTTCGGTACAAAAATCCGCTGCTTCCTCATAGGAAAAAGATTTTTTCCCAGCTGAATGCAAAACTGTTCGCCGAAATGCATCAAAATCCGCCTGAAAATCAGCCGTCATGCTTTCCTGTTCATCTAATAGAATCGGATACGCAGCCTGTTCTAAACATGGCTGCGTTGCAGAACAAAGCACAACCGTACTTCCACAGACATGCGTCAGAAAATTCATTGCCAAGTTAAACAGATGGATACACTTTACAGGAATCGCCTGCACTTCGTCTATGATGATCACCGCACGGCATAGATGGTGCATTCTTCGTACAGAAGAGGATTTTCCATCAAAAAGAGCATTCAGAAACTGCACCAACGTGGTTGCAATTACGGGCACATCCCAGCGTTCTGTTCGCATTTGATAAGTAGACAGTTTTTCTGTTTCATTTTCTTCCAATCGAGAAAAGACATTGGAATGATGTTCCAAAAAGTTTTCTTCCCCTGCAATCTCTCGAATCACATCGCTGTTCTGCTCTAAAATAGAATTGAATGGTGCAATATAGAAAATCTGATCAATCTTATGTTTCTGACTATAATCAATCGCAAACCGTAAAGCAGACAGTGTTTTTCCGCCACCCGTTGGAACAACCAAGCGACAGATTTTTACGTCATGATTCGCAAATGCAGCACATCGGTCGGAAATATTCATTCTTTGGCGAGAAATGGCATCTGTTTTCTTACGAAATGTCGTGCATTTTTCCTGCATTCGCTTCGCCATATCATCCCAAACGGCTGTTGATTCTTTGGGTGAAGTATACACAATGTCATCGTTAAAATTTGCTGCATCTGTCTGATCGGCATCCATTAGAATAGACTGCATCAACCGTTCTAAAAAGCCCTGATAAAATGAAGGAATCACAGATTTTGCATCATCAGAAAGATTCCGTTTCTCTTGTTCGCCCTTGGCAATCATTTCTTTGTAAAGCTGTTCCATTTTCTGCTGCATCGCATCATACTCTTTCACAGATTCCTGATAATACTTTTTCAGTGTTCCATCAGAAACAATCTCCGGCAATGCACACTCGACTTCCTTATCTTGTTTTATAATAGAAGTTCGTTTCTCGAAATAATTTTCTCCATCCTCTGTAAGCCAGTCATGTAATCCATGATGAGAAAGAATCGTTCGCCCAATTAAAAGTGCCGCATCCGGATTCAATCTACTCTCTTTATACAGTTCTATTGCCAAGTTCGCAAGATACTTTGCACCCATATAGCTATGGTCAATTTCTCCCCTTTTGGCATCACTCTTCCCACGAATGTATTCTGTAAAATCCGTGCACAATTTTCCAGCATCGTGCAAAATTCCCTGCAACCAAGCAGTGTGGGACATCTGAACAGCTTGCCCAAATTCACTTGCGATTTTTGCAACGTTGTTAGAATGCTCAGAAACAGTCTGTTCTTTTTTATCCGATTCCCGAATATGAGAGATATATTCCGCCACAATCATCCTCTTTATTAATTTTTTATATGTGCATTTTATCATATTTTTCTACTTTTTGCAATCGTTTTTATAGTGTTCGACAAAATTCGACAAAAATCAAGCAAAAAAAGCATTCTTACAGTTCACTTTCTGCAAGAATGCTTTCTCTGTAATTATTACAATTTTCGCAGAAAACTTTTAGGGTTGACAAAAAGAATTAATAGTGGTATACTATAACCGACATCTTAATGCGAAATAAATGCGTTTGTTAAAAATGAAAGGGGTATAAATATGTTTTGCAAATATTGTGGAAACAAACTGGAGGACAATGCAAAATTCTGTAATCAATGTGGTAAAAAACAAGATGATGTGCAACGAACTGTCAACACAGAAAATCCAGAAGAAAAGCCAAAGAAATTATCCAAAAAAACATGGATAATAATTGCGGGAATTGTCTTAATGATAGCGATTATTTTTGTTGCTGTGAAGAGTGGAAATCATAACTCTAATGAGGTTACTGATACCGATGAATCTTCTACATATGTAACAGGGTTACGAACAGAAGAATCAAAATATCAGAATACTAATTCTTATAATATTCCGTGTAATGGGAACTCCGACATTGCGATTGAAGCAGCCAATGTATTTGCAGACAAATATGGCGGTTCTGGTAGTGATTGGAACTTAATCAGTGTTGATGCGTCCGTTTCTGGTGCAACAGGAACTTATCGATATATATATGATTGGGCTGGTAATCGTTATACTGCAACAACAACATTTGAAATAACAGATTATGGCTCCTATAGAAACTATACTTGGAGTGGAGATTTTGTAGATCTATTCTATGGGAACTGATTACAGCACCAACAAAACCGTTCCAACAGTCAACAATCCTAAGCCGATTCCAGAACGGCGGTTCAATCGTTCCTTTAAGACGAAAGACGAAAATGCAATGGTAACTAGAATGCTCAGTTTATCAATCGGCACAACCACGCTCGCTAGACCATCCTGCAAAGCTCGATAATAGCACATCCAAGAAAGTCCGGTTGTCAGTCCGGAGAGCACCAAAAACAACAAATCTTTTCGATTCAGTGCTCCCAAGTTGTGTTGCTGTCCAGTCACAAACACCATGACCCATGCCATAACCAAAACCACACACGTTCGGATGGCTGTTCCTAGGTTCGAGTCAATGTTCTGAATTCCCACTTTTCCCAAAATAGAAGTCAAACTTGCAAAAACAGCAGAAAGGATGGCATAAAATAGCCATCCTTTTTTCGTTGTGGATTGCGGTTTGGCTTGTGTGCGTTTGGGCAACATCAAGAATGTACCTGCTCCAATCAACAGCATACAAATGATTTTTTGCACGGTCAAAGCTTCTCCTAAAAAGAGAAACGCCAACAGCATGGTTAAAATGGTACTGGATTTGTCAATCGGTGCAACCTGATTGACATCGCCCAGCTGCAACGCTTGAAAGTAACAGAGCCAGCTTGCACCCGTTGCACAGCCGGACAGAATTAAAAATAAGAATGTTTTCCCGGAAATTGCTCCGATTCCAGAAATTGCCCCAGTCAGCAACACCAATAGCCACGAGAACAACAGAACAACGCCTGTTCGCAAAGCAGTTGCAACCGTAGAATTGATGTGTTGCATGCCGATTTTCGCTAAAACTGCGGTAACCCCTGCGAATATTGCAGACCCACACGCAAAAAGCAACCACATTTTTTCTTCATCTCCTATGCATGAAACCGATACCCTGCACCCCATACGGTTTCAATGTATTTTGGATGCGAAGGGTCTTCCTCTAATTTTTCCCGCAGACGATTGATATGAACCGCAACCGTTGCATTATCACCCATGGCATCCATGCCCCAGATGCGTTCATATAAGGTTTCTCGGTCAAAAACTGTGTCTGCATTTGTCACCAGAAACAGCAGCAATTCATATTCCTTGTTTTTCAAGCTAACTTCCTGTTCTCGAACAAATACCCGATGGGATTTCGGGCAAATCCGAATTGCTCCAACCGTAATTTCCTGCTGGGTTTCCTGCGGCGTTTTCAGGCGTTTGTAGGTTGCAATGTGTGCCTGTACCCTTGCCACCAGTTCCCCCGGAGAAAATGGCTTTACAATATAATCATCTGCCCCCAATCCCAGCCCACGGATTTTGTCGATGTCCTCTTTCTTTGCGGTTACCATCAGAATCGGAATGTCTAACCGTTCCCGTAGTTTTCGGCAGAGTGTAAATCCATCCAGCTGCGGCAGCATCAAATCCAACAAAATCAAATCAAACGATTCTGTTTGTGTGAGGTTCAATCCAGATACGCCATCTGTGGCAATGGATACCGTAAACCCATTGATTTCCAGGTAGTCCCGTTCAATTTCTGCAATCGCTGCATCATCCTCTATGATACAAATATGACTCATGTTTCTGTCCCTTTCTTTGGAATCGTCAGCAAAATCCGCAACCCTTTCGGTGTTTCCTGCTCTGCTCGAATTGAACCGCCGAACCGCTCAAGAATTTTCGCTGTAATTGCCAACCCCAGTCCGCTGCCAGATTGCGGGTTGCTGCGGGCAGGGTCACTGCGGTAAAATACATCAAATAATTTCGGCAATGCTTCCTCCGGAACACCTGGCCCATTGTCTGATACTATAATCGTTGCATCAGAATCCGTTTCTGTGCAGCGAATCCGCACTTGCACTTCCGGAGCATCCTTATATTTCAGGCTATTTTCCAGCAAGTTGGTAATCGCATTTCGGAACTGCACCGGGTCTGCATACACCGTGCAAGCTTCTGGAATCTCTTCCAGTGTAATCGTCATTCCCTGTTTTGCATAAGCTTCCGCATTTTCAGAAATCAAGCTGTTCAAAGCTTTTGCAACAGGAATCAATTCTGGATAAAATGGGCTATCGCCCAAATCCAACTTGGAGAACAAAAACAGTTTGTCCACCATGCGGTCAATGTCGTTTGCCTTTTCCCGAATCGTCTGCATATATTTTTGTTGCCGCTCCGGTGTTTGAGCGATTCCTTCAATCAAGCCCTCGATATAGGCTTTAATGGATGTCAACGGTGTTCGCAAGTCGTGGGAAATGCCGGCAATCAATTCTTTTCGGTTTCGTTCTTCCCGTTCGATCTGTTCAATGGATTGCTGCAACCGCTCTGCCATCTGATTAAAATCTTTGAAAACCGGAAGAAATTCATCTTTTTCTTTGTAGACAATGCGATAGGTTAAATTACCATTTTGAATTTCATGCACGCCAGAAACCAAAAGATCCAGCGGCTTTTCAATTTTCCGGAATACAAATTTCGTCAGAAATTGGTTGGTGACCAAAACCGCAGCAACAATCAAAACAAACAAGACAAGAATCCAATATTTTACAATCAATTCATTCCATGCACTTTCCTTGACCGGAGCAGAGAAAAATAAATAAATCGTGTAAGAAATGCCCTCTATTTCTGCCTGTTCCATATAAAGGCTACCGTTTGGTGTGCTACTGGATAACTCCTGTAACGATTGGCTGGCAAGTGCTTGTGTACTTGTTCCCATAGAACAAACCTGTGTATCGCCCTGATAAATTTGCAGTTGGATTTCCTGTGTTCCGACATATTTCTCAACGGTCTGATATAAATGCGAATCAGCAAGTACTTCATGTTTCGTTTGCAAGAATTCTTTCGCCTGTTCCATGAGCAGATGCTCTAAATGAACGGTGTTTTCTTCCCGAACCGTTTCATCCATTACCTGCTTATAGACCACATTTACAAAGAATAGCAGAGAAACTACCAAAATCAGAACGCTGACCATTGCCGGAATCAGCAACATAAATAAATTCGAGAGAAACAGCCGTTTTTTAATGGTCAATTTCTTCCGCCTCCTCTGTATTTTATTATAGCACGGGTTTTTTTTATCGTCAACGCTTCTGTTTGAAGAGTGTTCGGGAAAGAATGGATGCTGTTAGAATTGCCACGATGGCGAACAATCCAAAAAATAACAAAGTTGTGCCAGTCGGAACAGCAAGGTGCAAAATGTCTAGATGCAACAGATGCTGTTGCAGCCACAGACAAAGTGCAATGGCAAAATAGAATCCAATGGCAGAAGTCGCTGCGAAAAATACCTTTACTTTTGTAAATGGTAAACACATCTTGAAAACGCCCAGCAGTCCAACCGTCCCAATCAGCAAGAACAGCAAGGTGTTTGCCTGTGTCTGTTCACCGGACAATCCAAAAATGCCCATTGCATGCAATACCAAATAAAATAAGAAACAAACGCCGATGGCAAGTGCATTCGGTGCAGCCCTTCGGATGACTTCCGGTAGGAATTTTGTCCGGACAGGTTGAGAATCTGGCAGGAATGATAAGAAGAAAGACGGATAGCCCTCAATTACTAAGTCAATCAAGGTGATTTGAATCGGAACGAATGGGAATGGCGTGTTGGTCAGCAAGCAGAGCACACACAACAAAATTGAATACAGCGTCTTGATGAAAAAGACACCAGCAGACCGTGTGACATTGTGAACCACTCGCCGTCCCTCCAACAGGACATCTTTCAAGACAGCAAAATCGGAATCCAATAATACAAGTTGGGCTGTCTGACGGGCGGCATCACTGCCCTGCCCTACTGAAATGCTGCAATCTGCTTCTTTCAATGCTAACAAGTCGTTGACACCATCACCCGTCATCGCAACAGTGTGCTTCTGGCGGTGAAATGCCTGAATCAGCTGTTTTTTCTGCTGTGGGGTCACTCTTCCGAAAACGGTATACTGTGCCGCAGCAGCATCCATCTCAGAATCTGCAACCGTTCGCATATCGACCCAGCGGTCACCCTGAAAAATACCTGCCCGCTGTGCTATTGCGGAGGCAGTCATCGGATTATCCCCAGAAATCAGCTTTACAGAAACGCCCTCCTGCTGAAATGCTGCAATTGTTTTCGCAGCGTTGGCACGAAGTGGATCTGTCAGAATGACTTCTGCCAGAAGTTGTATTTCCGGCAGCGGCTGTTCTTTTTGGACAGGATATTGCGTGATTCCGGCTAAAAGAACTCGCTTTCCGTTTTGCTGTGCTTCCAGAACGCTTTCTGGCAGCTTCTCTGGACTGAGCCTTTCCGGTGCTCCAATAACAAGTGTGCCTGCTCCGGAGAACGTCATTGCACTCCACTTTCGGTCAGAGGAGAACGGAATCTGCTCTGTAACGGATAATGTATCCATTCCATCAAAATAAGTGCACATCGCCTGAAAAGTCGCATTGTTATCCTGCGTATGCGTTAAAAAGTTCCCCATCCATTCCTGAAACATTGCGGAATCTGCTCCCGGAAACAAAACCGCTTTTTCGACTTTCATGTTTCCTTCTGTCAATGTTCCGGTTTTGTCTAAACAGAGTACATCAACATGTGCCAGATTTTCCAGTGAATACAAATCTTGCACCAGTACATTTTTCTTGGAAAGTGTAATAATTCCGGCAGCTAGGCTGATACTAATGAGCAGATACAGTCCTTTCGGCAGCATTCCCAGCAAACCGGCAGAAGTTCCAACGACTGCATCATACATGGAACTATCTCGGAAAAACAATGCCTGTACAAACAGCAGGATGCCCAGCGGAACAATACAAAGACTCGTCAAACGAGTCACTTTTCGCATCGAACCAACTAATTCCGAATGCATGGCCTTGGTTTTCTTGGCTTCTTTCGTCAATTTTGCAGCGTAGCTGTCACTTCCGACATGAAGTACCGTTGCCTGACACGTTCCGCTGATGACAGAACTGCCTGACAACAGCGTATCGCCTGCTTTTTTAAAGATGGCATCGGATTCCCCCGTCAGCAGTGATTCGTTTACTTCAATTCCGCCGCTGCGGACAATTGCATCCGCACAAATCTGGTTGCCGCTCTCCAGCAGCAAAATATCCTGTTCCTGTACTTCTGCAATGGGAACAGATTGTATCATCCCGTTTCGTTCAATTTTGGCATTTGGCTGTGATAAAAGCGTCAGCTTTTCAATCAATCGCTTTGCTTTCAATTCCTGTGCAATCCCAATGACTGTATTTAAGGCAATCACAAAAATAAAAAACAAGTTCGACCATGCATGGACTGCAATCAATGCAATGGCAATCAGCAGATTCAATAAATTGAATAGCGTACACACATTATCTCGTAAAATCTGTGCGGTGGTTTTAGAGGCAGTTTCTTTTGCTTTCATACAAGCACTTCCCTTCCTGTTAAGTTATCTTTAGTTTATCGAATCGGTTATAAATACGCATAAACCAAAGTTAAACAAAAGATAAAATCAAACCTGCCGCAACTTCGATTTTTGTTCCAATCTGTCAAAAAAGCCATAAAATCAAAAGCAGCAGGAACATTATGCAATCTTCCTGCTGCCAATTTTCATTCGTTTATTTCTTTTCGTCCAGCAATACAACGCCCTCTGCTGGATTTTTGTCAATTGCTCCGACAATGCGATGCGGAACATAGCATTCTTCCAATAATGCAATGTCTGCATCTGTCAATTGAACAGATAATGCACTGGCTGCATCATCTAAATAGCTGGATTTGGTTGCACCGACAATCGGAGCAGCAACTCCCTTTGCCCACTGCCAAGCCAATGCAATCTGCTGCATTTTTACACCGTAATGCTCTGCTACTTCTGCAACACGGCGGACGATCTGCATATCCTGTTCTTCTGTACGGTCATATTTTCCCATTGCAACCCGGTCAGTTTTGCTGCGGCAGGTGTTTGCTGTCCAAGTTGGACGAGCCAAATGTCCCGCTGCCAGCGGACTGTATGGCATTAATGTCACGCCCATCTGCTTGCAAATTGGAATCAGTTCCCGTTCATCTTCCCGATACAGCAGATTATAATGATTCTCCATCGCCTGAAAAGGTGTCCAGCCGTTGTCACGAGCTGCCAGCTGCATATTATAAAACTGATACCCGTACATGGCAGATGCACCCAATGCCCGAACTTTTCCGACTTTCACCAGATCGTTCAGGGCTTCCATCGTTTCTTCAATTGGGGTTTCGTAGTCAAACCGGTGAATGATATAGAGATCCAAATAATCTGTTCCCAGACGCTGCAATGTGCCATCAATTTCTCAATAAATGGCTTCTTTAGAAAGCCGCCCCGGATTAAAATAGACTTTCGAGGCAAGAACGACTTTATCACGGGCAATATTCTTTTTCAAAGCTTGTCCCAGATAATGTTCACTTGTGCCAGCAGAATAGCAATTTGCCGTATCAAAAAAGTTGATACCCAAATCCAAAGCATGCTTGACAACCGTTTCTGTTTCTGCTTCATCCAGCGTCCAATCATGCATGATTCCAGCTTTTCCGAAACTCATACAACCAACACAAATTTTGGAAATTGTAATATCTGTATTCCCCAACTTTGTATATTCCATTTTTCATCGCTCCTTTTGTTTTTTCGGCAGTTTCCTGCCTGCTCCTATTATATGCCTTTTTTTGTTCATTTGTAAAGATGCCTTTGCCATCACCAGAAGATGGATTCCTCTGCAAATTTTTTCCGGTATTCGGTCGGAGCATTGCCTGTGATTTTCCGGAACTGCCGATTAAAGTTGGAAAGATTCCGAAATCCACAATCAAATGCAATCTCCAGCACGCTTTTTTTCGTGGACAGCAATTCTTTGCAAGCCTGATTGATGCGATAATGGGAAAGATACTCCACCGCACGAAATCCCACTTGTTTTTGAAACTGATGCATAAAATAGCTTTCGCTCAAGTGTACAGAATCTGCCAACTGCTTGACGGTAATCGGCTCTTGAAAATGTTCTGCAATGTATTCCAGTGCCGGGCGAATCGCCTCTCCCAATTCATAGAAATCATGTTCTACGGTTGCTTCTGTTTCCAACAGCCAGAACAGCCGCAGCAATTCACTCCGCATCAGCAAGTCCAGCTGTGGCGTATCTCCTTTGGCACAAGAAAAAATGTTGTTCATCATCATCTCCAATTCCGCATAATAGGGGTGGTCAGTCGTGATATGCGTTGGAATATGCATTTTTCCAGTGATCAGCGGCTTGATACAAGCTGCAATTGCACGGTCAGAATCAAATCCTCCGAAAATTTCATACCGAAATACCAGTGTATCATAGACCTGATGTATGGATTCCCGTGGATAAATCGAATGCATGACATTTGGTTGAATGATAATGATATCCCCTGCCGCAGAGTGAAACTTCTCCTCTCCGCAGATAAAAGAAGCAGAACCCTCCCGTACAAAATTCAGCTCAAATTCCCGATGCCAATGCATGGGGACACAGTGAAAATGGTTCGGTATTTCGCATGCATAGTATCCAAATGGCTTGATTTCTGAACCGTGGATGCGGTTTTCTCTCGAATCTCGGTCATTCATTCAAAAACACCTCCGAAAAAATAGAATTGTATCAGAATTGCGTAGAATATCAATAGAATTCTGAACGGTTTTGTAGTATTATATCATACAGAAGAACAAATTGCAATGGACTTTTTGAAAGGAAGTGCTGTTATGATTAAAAAATATGTTTACGGAACCCCATTCCCGACCGATGCAGTTGTTTTGGACGTTCAGCCGTCCACCGATGCACTGCCGTTTTTTGAAACAGACCAGCAAGGGACATTCACTTACTCGCTTTCTGAAAACGACATTGTCTATGGTCTGGGCGAACAGATTCGTGGCATCAACAAGAGAGGCTGGCAGTATGTCAGCTGGAACTACGATAACCCCAACCACCACGAGGATACTCGTTCCCTCTATGGTGCACACAACTTCATCATCATTCATGGTACAGTGACTTTCGGTGCATTCTTCGACTTCGCTGGAAAGATGGAGTTTGACATCGGCTATACCAAGCGGAGCATGATGCAAATTCATGCTGCGTCCAATAACCTGACGGTTTATATCATCACAGGCGAAAGCGAAAAGGACATCGTTAAGCAGTTCCGGAAAATGGTTGGCAGAAGCTATATTCCGCCATTCTGGGCATTCGGATATGGTCAGAGCCGCTGGGGCTATAAGACCGAAGAAGATATTCGCACAGTCGCAAAACAGTATCAGGATGCTGGCATTCCACTGGACAGCATTTATCTGGATATTGATTATATGGAACGGTACAAGGATTTTACTGTTGATACCGAACGATTCCCGAACTTGAAAGGACTTGCCACAGACATGAAAGAACAGGGCATTCACCTTGTTCCGATTATTGACGCTGGCGTAAAAATCGAAGACGGCTATGATGTCTATGAAGAAGGCGTACAGAACAATTATTTCTGTAAGAATGCCGAGGGCGGCGACTTTGTCGGTGCTGTTTGGCCGGGTCGGGTACATTTCCCAGATTTCTTGCAGCCAAAAGCAAGAGATTGGTTCGGCAAGAAATACGCCGTTCTGACAGAACAAGGGATTGACGGTTTCTGGAACGACATGAACGAACCAGCCATTTTCTACACCGAAGACCGCTTAGCAGATACCTGTGCAGAAATTGAAAAGCTGACAGCTGGCAACATGGGCATTCAGGAATACTTTGCCTTTACTGGAATGGTAGCTGGTTTGAATGGCAATATCGGCGACTATGACAAATTCTATCACAATGTGGATGGAAAAATGGTTAAGCACAGCGAAGTGCACAACCTCTATGGCATGAATATGACACGCTCGGCATTTGAAGCGTTGCAGGAAATTTCTCCGGAAAAGCGGACACTTTTCTTTTCTCGTTCCTCTTATATTGGTGCACACCGTTATGGTGGCATTTGGCAGGGCGACAACAAATCTTGGTGGTCGCATATTCTCCAGTCCATGCAGCAGCTGCCAGCTTTAAATATGGCTGGATTCCTCTTTACTGGCTCGGATACGGGCGGATTCGGCTGCGATACAACAGAAGATCTCATGATTCGTTGGCTGCAATACTCCCTGTTTACACCGCTGTTCCGCAATCACTCCGCAGACGGCACACGGGAACAAGAACTCTATCAGTTCTCCAATGTTGAAGCTGCTGGTAAAATGATTCAGATTCGATACAGCCTGATTCCGTATCTCTATAGCGAATTTTTGAAGGCTGCTTTGAACGATGAGATGATGTTCAAGCCGCTGGCGTTTGATTTCCCAGATGATGCCATGGCAGAACAGGTAGAAGACCAGCTGCTGTTGGGCAATGAATTGATGATTGCACCAATTTACAAGCAGAATGCACAGGGTCGGTATGTCTACCTGCCGGAAGAAATGATGCTGGTAAGAATGCACAGCAGCAAGGATTATACAACAGAAATTCTCCCGAAGGGGCATCACTATGTTTCTGTTGGATTGGACGAGCTGGTCTTCTTCATCCGGAATCAGAAGGCAATTCCGTTTGCAGAATCTGCTGAAAACACTGCTAAGACAGACTATAATACCATTCAGCTTTTGGGTTATGAAGGCAGTTCTTATGAATTGTATACAGATAATGGCACTTCTCCAAATCCGGAAGATAGCCTCACCATCAAAACATTATCCTAACAGTTGAAATCTCCTCATAGATAAAAGAAATGCGTATCGGTTTATAAAATCGGTACGCATTTCTTCTTAATGATTCAATTTTTTTGTTTCTGGAATTTTTTCTGCATCCAGTTTGTTCCTTTTACCGCTGCGATTCCAATCAAAACGCCAATCACTGCCCCAGCGAATACGTCCGATGGGAAATGTACAAACAAATACAGCCGAGAAAAAGCAATGACTGCTGCTAAAAGATATGCTGCAATTCCCACTTTCCGATTCCAATGCCAAAGCACGGTTGCTGCTGCGAAAGATACCATGGTATGACCAGATGGAAAGGAAAAATCAGTTGGCATTGCAATCAACATGGTATGGTCTTCTATCCAGCAAGGGCGATTCCTTGCTATCACATTTTTCAAGAATAAATTTCCAATTAGTCCACAGCCAATGCAACCGACACCCAGTTGTATCCCGTTTTTTCGAGTTTTCGGAAGAATTAGCAGGAGGATTGCAAGCAAAATCCAAAGAATTCCACCATTTCCCAAAGCGGTAATCTTCGGCATGAGAAAATCCAAAACGGAACAAGAAAAAATTCGCTGAATAGCATGTAAAATCTGAAAGTCTAATGTTGTTAGTCCTTGCATTTGTGCCATCTCCTTTTTTCAGAATTTGTAAAAATCATATCTATTTGTCCCCTGTTTTCTTTAGTATAATGGATGAGGTAAAACAGAAATGAAAAGAAAGATAAACAAGAGGTAAACTTTTTGAAAAGTGGAAATCCGATATTTTTCGATTAAGAAAGAAAATAGTTGTTTTCTTTTCCAGTTTGTGCTACAATACAACTAGTAGATTTTGTGACTATCAATAGGGGGAATCGTTATGTATCCGAAAAAAGGATGGATTTTGGCAGCAGTATTTCTTGTTTTATGCAGTGTTGGCTGCACAGGACAGACCGGAGAAACACATCGTTTGTATGTGCAGACTGCTGGTTCAGAATCACAGATAGCAGAAACTTTGCCGACCGCAGAGCAAGCCGAATGGATGAATGCGGACTCGAATGTTGTTTCTACGAAAGCGGTCAAGTCGAAAAAAGCAACGAAAACAACGACAAAAAAGAAAAAATCATCCAAGAAAAAGACAACAACCAAACAGAAAAAAGAAACAACTGCAAAAGTGACAACGAAGAAAGCTGCGAAAACTACCAAACCAAAAACAACAAAAGCCTCTAAAACAACTACAGCTCCTCGCATTGCAGCAACTATGCCACGAGAAAATCTATTTCGTACAACAACCGTACGAAATGATACGGCAAACGCATCCAATCGAACAACAAAAACATCCAGCAAGGCGGAATCCCCTGCTTCCGTGAAAATGACTACACTCAAGACAAATGTTGTGATTCGGACACAACCACCTGTTCCAGTAACCATAGCACCAGTAGAAACAAACCCTACCCAACCGGAACAACAGACAGATAAATATTTGTCGCTCAGTGATGGAGAAATGCAGGGAGCAGGTATTGTTGTTTCGGGCAATCAGATTTTCTTACAGGCTGCTGGCATTTATCACCTCTCTGGAAACTGGAATGGCAGTATTTGTGTACAAGCAGGGGCTACGGATGCGATAGAATTGCGGTTGGAAGGTGCTTCTATCTGCGGAGTAGATGCACCAGCAATTCAAATTCAACAAGCCGGAATGGTTACAATTACAACTGCTGACCATTCAGAAAATACAATTCTTGCAGAGCAGGGAGTGACTGCAATTGATAGTTCATCTGCATTGCAATTACAAGGAACAGGGGCACTGCAAATTCAAAATGAATCTGGAAATGGAATCGCTTGTACAGATGCCATTACGATTACAGAAGGAATGTTTTCAATTGCTGCAAGGGATACTGCGATTTTGTCAGGGCGAGATAGTAAGATTTTAGATGGAATGGTTATTGCCAATGGCGGACAATCGGGAATTCGTTGTGATGGCAAATTCTCTGTAGAGGGCGGAACATTGCTAGCAACCGGAACGAATGCAAACATTGCTGATCATACACAGCCAACTGCACAACTTGATTGGCAAGAAACCATTACAAGTGGACATACCGTTTCTTTCCAAATCAATGGAATCGAAGTTGTAAAAACCATGCTGCAATACGATGCGGAAACCTTTTTCCTCACCTGTCCAGATTTGACAATCGGAAATCACGTGGATTTCTTGATTGACGGGATAAATGTGAAAACATTTGAACAGCAAGAGCAGGATGCACGTTGGAATGAAAAAGAATAATCAAAACGCACAACTTTATTATTTTTAGAAAAAGCTTTCAAAACTGAAAATAATTTTGCTAATCTCTGATTTTATGCGTGAAAAATATCATGTTCACTTTTTTTCTTTCGGAACTAAAAAATATAGTTGACTTTTGTGGTGGGGTATGCTATAATATAAAAGTCGTCAGGACAGGGAACAACATCAAAGGTCAGACGAAAGAAAAATCGCGGGATGGAGCAGCTAGGTAGCTCGTCGGGCTCATAACCCG
>UMHK01078856.1_pt1 | contig 25381 bp, 29 predicted proteins | sample 1965521 | NCBI WGS metagenome assembly UMHK01 (sample SAMEA4836097, study PRJEB28245) | human gut metagenome | biome: gut microbiome; material: fecal sample | place: Denmark | collected 2008
GCCAATGGCCGCCCCTGCTGCGCGTTTTCTATGTATCTGCGGTGTCAGGGCTGCTTTCGTTTGCGCGGTCTCGGGAGCGTCGCCGCATAGCTTCGCTCCAGCAGCAGCCGGAGCTGATCGTCCGCCGCGCTGCCGTCCAGCGCCACGGAGAGCCATCTGTCCTTGTTCATATGGTAGGCCGGGAAAATCCCCGGCTCACCCCGCAGCGAGCCGATGAGGATCGGGTCGCACTTGAGGTTCACCACGTCGATCATCTGCGTACCGGGCAGACCGAGCTTATTGCGCGGCACGTCCAGAACCAGCGCAAACCATTTCCGGTTGCCGCCGTGCCGGAACACGGCATGGTTCGGCGCATCGGCCCACGGATAGTCCGGCTCGGTGCTGTAATGATCGAATATATACCGCTGCAGCTCGTCTCTGGTCATTGTGCGCCCTCCCCGCTGCGTTACTCCGCCGTGATCGCCACCTTGATGACGCCGTCAAGCCGGTTTTCAAAGATACGATACGCCTCCTCGATCTCGCTGAGCGGGAAGCGGTGCGTGATGAGCGGCGTGGTGTCGATCTTCCCCTGCGCGATCAGGCGCAGGATCTCCGCGCAGTCGCAGCCGTCCACGCCGCCGGTCTTGAAGATGAGATTCTTGCCGTACATATCCGGCAGCGGCAGCGTCTGCGCCTCGTCATAGAGGGCGACCACCGTCACGATGGCGTTGGGACGCGCGCAGCGCCACGCAAGCTCGAAGGTGTCCCGCGCGCCCGCGACCTCGAGCACCACATCCGCGCCGCCGTGGTCGCTGTGTGCGCGCACAAAGTCCTCACACGCCTCCGGCTGGCAGAGCAGCACGTCCGGATAGTGCTCGCGCACGAGCGCAATGCGCGTCGGGTCTTTCTCACAGACGATGACGCGCTTGGGCTGCTGGAGCAGGACGCATGCCAGCGTGCACACACCGGTCGGTCCTGCGCCGATGATGAGCACGGTGTCCTCCGGCGTGATCTCCGAAATGCGCGCCGCCCAGAAGCCGGTGGCCAGAATGTCACCGACAAACAGCGCCTGCTCATCGGTAACGCCGTCCGGGATCTTATCCAGCCCCTGATCGGCGTAAGGCACGCGCACAAACTCTGTCTGCCCGCCGTCGATGCGGCAGCCGAGTGCCCAGCCGCCGTTGGGGTCGGTGCAGTTGTTCACCCAGCCGTGGCGGCAGAAGTAACACTCGCCGCAAAAGGTCTCCACGTTCACCGTCACCCGTTCGCCGGGACGGACGGTCTTTACCTCCGCGCCGACAGCCTCCACGACACCGACCATCTCATGGCCGACGGTGATGCCCGGCACGGCGCGCGGCACGGAGCCGTGCTTGATGTGCAGGTCACTGGTGCAGATCGAGCCGAGCGTCACGCGCACAACGGCGTCGCGCGGGTCGGTCACGACCGGCTTCGGCTTTTCCGTCACGGCAAAGCGGCCGCGCTCGAGATAGGTCAGTGCTTTCATAGGTCTCCTCCTGAAGCATACATTCCGACGCCCGTTGCTCCGGCATCGGTTATTTTAATGGTCAAACGCTGCGGAGCTCATCGGATCTCCCACACAAAAACTGCGCTGTCGCTCACGTCGATATCGTCCGGTTCGATCGCCATGTCCGCCGACGTCCTTGATGGTGATCGTCCGATTCATAAGTACCTCCCAGATTCATTCAGTCATAGCCGTCGCCGCGGTTTCCACCAAATTCGCAGCCGTAGACATGGCCGTGACCATAGTACCAGCGGCCGTAGCGATAGCCGAAGTGCGGCGGACAGTGTGCACAGTCGCCGGTGCAGCGCCCGCCGTGCCCATCATCGCCCGGTGCGCCGAGCAAGGCGGCGCCAAGCAGCGTCCAGAAGCCGAGCTTCGGCTCACGTCTGCGTTTCGGCGGCGGAAACTCCGCTTGCTCAGGCTCGTCGTCTTCCTCTTCTTCCTCTTCCTCGTCGTCATCAAACAGCTTCACGCGGCACCTGCGCGCGGTCTGCTCCAGCACCGCATCGTCGACAACGCCCCAGAGATCCTCAAGCTGCTCGCGTGTGAAGGCGCAGGTCGAATTTTCCAAAAGTGCATTCATCACCGCCGCATTGCAGCAATTCACCAGCTCGCAGATCTCCTCCGCCGTGAACTGCACGCCGGCTGCAAGCGCCCTGCGGATCAGGCGGGAGGCCGCCGTCTCATCCATCAGCCCCTGCGCAACCTCTGCCACCTCGTTTGAAGGGCCGTAGGATGTCAGCGCGCTGAGGCGGCTGATCTGCGTGGACGTTGCCCACTCGTCGAATTTTTTGTAGTACGCGTCCCATTCCATCACCCGCACCTCCATCGCGCACCGCAGCACGGTGCATTGCCAGAAGCATTGTAGCACAGATCCGCAAAAACCTCAATCGCCGTACAAAATTTGGCAAGAAAAACCCGGCGCGTTTTGCGCCGGGCAGTTGGATAAAGAAAAAAGCCCACCGCAATTTCTTACGGTGGACCTTTGGTGGACGATACAGGACTTGAACCTGTGACCCTCCGCACGTCAAGCGGATGCTCATACCAGCTGAGCTAATCGTCCGTGTCAGCTTGCTTATTCTAACGCATCTGCAGCGCTTTGTCAACCCCTTTTTTTCGACGGCTCTGATTTTTCAGAGCCGTCGAACCGGGGTACGTTATTTTGCCGAAATATATACCGTGCAGTCAGCCTTTACGCCGCCGCACTCGACCGTGATCGTCGTCGTGCCCTTGCCGACACCGATCACAACGCCCTTATCGCTAACCTTGGCGACAGACTCGTCCTTGCTCGACCATGTGACCGTCTGGTCGGTGCCGGTCGGATAAACCGTTGCGCTCAGCTGCACCTCATCCCCGACCTTGGCCGCAAACTCCGTGCGCTTGCTGCCGAGGAACGTGATCGTGACGCTCGTGACCGAGGGCGTCGGCGTCGGGGTCGGCGTCGGCGTTGGGGTCGGGGTCGGCGTCGTGACCGGTGCGGCGCTCGAAACGGTCGCCGGCGGAGTCGGATCGACCGCAGCGGACGAATTTTTCTCCGCATTCAGGCTCACGGTGATGAGCACGATGACAGCCGCGACGACCGCAATGAGCAAAATGCCGCCGAACAGCAGCTGCCACTTCGTGTTGACGGCAGCATGCTCCGCCGCCGGCGTGCCGGCATTTTCGCTCGATGTGCGCAGCGGGATGCGCTCGGCAGATTTCTTGCGGCTCGTGCCGCAGTATGGGCAGCGGCTGCGCAGGCCGGAATATTCACGGCCGCAGCGCCGGCATGTGATTTTGGGAATGACGCTCATAAAAAGCCTCCAGTAAGTAAAGAATCCATATGTTTTTCCTGCCTTATCATACACTGTTCGCTTTTTTTCGTCAAGAGGGAGCACTCGCCCCCTCTTGACAGCGGATCAGAACTGCGGCTGTACGCTGTCGAGCGCGTCCAGAAGCCGGATGCGCTCCTGCTGACCGCTGCGGGCATTGACGGCGATGATGCAGCGCTGCCCGTCGTCCGTCTCGCACAGATATTCATAGCACAGCGTCTCACGCGCACCGTAGAGCCGCAGCAGCGCCGTGCGCATATCCAGAACCTGCAGCGACCCGGGCACGGCAGCGCGCCCCGCCTCCGCGCCGATCACGTCCTCCGGCAGCGCGCGTACCCGGTGCGTATCAAGATACTCCGCCGACGAAAAGCCGCAGACCGCGCCGCTGTCGAGCCGGATGCGCACGCGCAGCCGGTCCGCCGTGCACAGCACGCCGTCCTGCACATAGCAAAACGTGCAGATGACCGACCGTCCCGCATCCTCCGTTTCGAGCAGGCGCATATTCGTATAACCGCGCGCGCGCAAAAAATCTGCCGCTGTCTCCGCCGCCTGTTCCGGTGAGAGCACCGGCTCGCCGCCGTTGCACGAGGAGTAGTAGCGCAGCACTTCCCCGCCCTTCACCGTGAGCGAGATATAAGACGCGTCGTCCCCGTCATCGATATCGAAGTTCCAGCACGGCACAGCGCCCTCCGAGCGGCCGGTCGCGCGCAGGCGCGATGCGTCCATGTCCAAAAACACCGCAGCCGCAGTCTGTGCCTGCCCCTCCGTGACATCATCACGGCCCGCCAGCACGGCGTACTCCGCCGCCGTGCGCTCACAATACGTGCCGTCAGCGATCGGCAGCGGCAGATCCTCAAATGAATCGGCCAGCGCCGCAAGCTCTGCCTCGAGCGTATCGGGCAGCTCCGTCTCTGCGTCGAGATTCGCCAGCGACTGTGTGCTGCGCACGCGCGCCGCCGTCGTGACAGCGCCGTCAGCGAGCGACGCTCCGAGCGCGCCGAGCCGGACGCTCAGCTGCGTCGTTGTCTCAGAAAGCGCGCGCAGCTGCGCAAGCTCCTCGGCCGCAAACGCTCTGCCCTCCGCCGCGCTGCGCGAGAGCGTGCGCGCATAGTCCCCGGCGAGGGCAATGTTGCGCGCGATGCGCGCGAGCGCGTGCGACTGCACCGGCAGCACACCGAGCGCCATCTGCGCCGTCTGCGCATGGCTGTAAATGTCCGTGCAGACGGTGCACGCCATGGCCGGTGTCGTCGCATAGAGGCTCTTTTGCAGGGCGGCGTCGAGCTCCTGCACGGCGTTGAGCACCTCGCCATAGGCGTGGCGATAGTTGGCATCCATCGCCGTCCGGCGGCGGCCGGCATCCGTGCGGCAGGCGATGAGCCCGACGGCCAGCGCCGCAACGAGCGCGGCCGTGTAGGAAATGACGAGCACACGCGTTTTCTTTTTCATAGCAAACCACCCCTTCCGGACTATTGTTGCCGGAAGGGGTGGTTTTCATGTGCAATTTTTCTCAGCCGGTGATCTGCAGCGTCTGCGCCGAGGCGAGCAGACTGTCATACCAGCTCGCCGGTGCGGTACCCGCATGGCAGAGCACGACCGAGATGCAGCCGTTCGCCGTCGGGATCAGGTACGCCTCGAGCTCGCGCTGTACCGTGACGCCCTTGACGCCGTAGGCGGTCAAGCTGCCGAGTTTGACCTCACCGAGCGTCTCCATGCTCGCAATGGTTCCGTAATCATTCAGGAGCGTGCCCGCAAGCGTCTGCGCATCCGCGCCCATGTGATAGCCGATCTCGAGATAGGCGTCCATGCTCGCATCGTCCGCGCGGGCGAAGCAGCACTTGCCGTCCAGCTCCGTGCTCAGAAACACGCCCTTGTCAAGATAGAGCGAGAAGTCCGGGCCGCCGCGCTGCGCAAACGAGCCCGTAACAAGCTGCATGGTCTTGTCCTCCCCGTCGACCGGCACGGCCTGCTCCGCATCGCGCGCAGGCGTCTCGCCGCTGCCGAGGATGAGCTCCGGCTCATCGCCGAACGGGAACTGCGGCAGCGTTGTCTCGGCCGGTGCTTCCGGCCCCGCAGCCGGCCGGCGAATGCGGATATCGGCCACGTTGACCACGATCAGCGCGATCGCGAGCAGCACGACCACGACGGCCATGACGATGACCGCCCGCTCCACGCCCGTGCGTTTTTTCATACCGTTCACCCTTCCAGCTTGGCAATGCCGGCGTCAATCCGGCGCAGGGTCTCTTCCCTGCCGAGGATGCGGCAGATCTCCACCGCGCCGCCGGGCGTCACCGCACGGCCGGACACCGCAATGCGCACCGGCCACATCACCTTGGCGTTTTTCACTTCCAGCCGCTCGGCCAGCTCCTTCATGGATGCGAGCAGGGTCTCGTCATCCCACGTCGGGAGCGCCGCGAGCAGCGGACGCACCGCGTGCAGCATCTCGAGCGAGACGGCCGGATCGGTCTTGGATTTCTTGTTCGTGTAGAGCGCAAGATCATATTCCGGCAGCGCGTCGAAGAAATCGACCTTTTCGGGGATATCCGTGAGCACCTCGCAGCGCTGCTGCAGCAGCGGCGCGATCTGCGCCGGGTCGATGGCGGGATTGTGCACCGTCTGGCGGATGTAGGGCGCGGCCACGGCTGCAAACTGCTCCGGCGTCATGGCGCGGAGATACTCGCTGTTGAAATACCTGAGCTTGTCGATATCGAAGATCGCCGGGGACTTGGAGATGCCCTTGATATCAAACGCCTCCACGAGCTCGGGCAGCGAATAGATCTCCCGCTCGCCGCCGGGCGCCCAGCCGAGCAGCGCCACGTAGTTGACCACCGCCTGCGACAGATATCCCTGCGCGATCAGATCCTCATACGACGGATCACCGTGGCGCTTGGACATCTTGTTGTGCTGGTCGCGCATGACCGGCGAGCAGTGGATATACTTCGGGATCTCCCAGCCGAAGCCCTCATAGAGCAGGTTATACTTCGGTGTCGACGACAGATACTCCGACCCGCGCACAACGTGCGTGATGCCCATGAGATGGTCGTCGATCACGTTTGCGAAGTTATACGTCGGCAGACCGTCGCGCTTGATGAGCACCTGATCGTCGAGCGTGTCGTTGTCGACCGTGATGTCACCGAAGATCTCGTCATGGAACGTGGTCTTGCCCTCGCGCGGGATCTTCTGGCGAATAACATAGGGCTTGCCGGCCGCGAGATTTGCCGCGATCTCCTCCTCGCTCAGACGCGAGCAGCGGCCGTCATATTTGTGGATGACCGTGCCGTCGGAAACATTTTCTTCAGCAGCGTCGTCCTTATCGCAGAAGCAGCGGTAGGCATGACCGCGTGCGATGAGCAGCTCGGCATATTCCTTATAGAGCCCGCGCCGCTCGGTCTGGACGTATGGGCCGACCGGACCGCCGACATCCGGCCCCTCGTCGTGCGTCAGACCGCAGGCACGCATGGTGCTGTAAATGACGTCGACCGCGCCCTCCACATAGCGCCCCTGGTCGGTGTCCTCAATGCGCAGGATGAACTTGCCGCCGGCGTGCCGCGCGATCAGATACGTATAAAGCGCCGTGCGCAGATTGCCGACGTGCATATACCCCGTCGGGCTCGGCGCGAACCGCGTGCGCACCTCTCCGTGCGGGATGCGCAGCTCCATGTCTTCAAACCACTTTTGATCTTTCATATTTTGATAGCCTCCGGATCACTTTGCTCAGATTATTTATATCTTATTTTACATCACAGGGATTGTCAAGGGAACTTTCGATGTTGTATTCCACAACAGGTTGTGGTACAATATTCAAACAAATGCGAATTTTCAGCAAGATAACTAAGGAAGTAATCAACTATGGAAGAAAAAACTGCAAAGAAAGTCATGCTCTCGGGCATTCAGCCCTCCGGCGACCTGACGCTCGGGTCTTATCTGGGCGCGATCAAAAACTGGAGCGAACGCGCCGAGATCTTTGACTGCTATTATTTTATGGCCGACCTGCACTCGATCACCGTGCGCCAGAACCCCGCCGACCTTCGCCGGCGCACCGTTGAGCAGCTCGCGCAGTACATCGCCTGCGGCCTGGATCCGGAAAAGAACACGCTCTTTATCCAGAGCCATATCCCCGCGCACACGCAGCTCGGCTGGGTGCTCAACTGCTACACCATGTTCGGCGAGCTCTCGCGCATGACGCAGTTCAAGGACAAGAGCGCCAAGAACGCAGAGAATATCAACGGCGGTCTGTTCACCTACCCCGCGCTGATGGCGGCGGACATTCTGCTCTACCAGCCGGACTACATCCCCGTCGGCAGCGACCAGAAGCAGCACGTCGAGCTCTGCCGCGATGTGGCCACCCGCTTCAACAACATCTACGGCGATGTGTTCAAGATCCCCGAGCCGTATATCCCGACGGTCGGCGCGCGTGTCATGAGCCTCTCCTCGCCGGAGAACAAAATGTCCAAGTCCGACAAAGACCCCAACGGCACCGTGTACCTGCTCGACCGTCCGGAGGACATCATGCGCAAGTTCAAAAAGGCCGTCACCGACTCCGACACCGAGCGCTGCGTGCGCTTCGACGTGGAGAGCAAGCCCGGCGTGGCCAACCTCATGAGCATCTACTCTGCCTGCACCGGCAAGACCTTTGCGCAGATCGAGGCGGAGTTTGAAGGCAAAGGCTACGGCGCATTCAAGCCCGCAGTCGGTGAGGCCGTCGTCGAGACGCTGCGCCCCATCCGCGAAGAGACCGAACGTCTGCTCAAGGACAAGGCCTACCTTGAGAGCGTATACAAGGCCGGCGCGGAAAAGGCATCCTACATCGCAAACAAGACGCTGCGCAAGGTCTACAAGAAGGTCGGCTTCGTCGCCAAATAATCTTTACATTATTGGAGATCGATTCTCATGTTTCTTAACACTGCTGTCTGGATCAAAGTCATGCTCGCGATCCTCGTCGCCTTCGTGGTCAGCATTGCCCTGACCCCGTTTGTCAAGCGGCTGGCCGTGAAGGTCGGCGCCGTGGACGTGCCCGGCGAGGCGCGGCGCGTGCACGACCATCCCATCCCCCGCATGGGCGGTCTGGCCATTTTTCTGGGCTTCATCGTCTCGACGCTCCTGTTTGCGGACATCACGCAGGAGGTGCGCGGCATTCTCATCGGGTCGATCATCATCGTCATCACCGGTGTGATCGACGACATCGTCTCGCTGCGCGCGTGGACAAAGTTTCTGATCCAGATCCTCGCCGCCGTCATCGCCGTGCTGCACGGCGTGGTCATCAACGTCGTGTCGAACCCGAACGTGTTCAGCAATCAGGAGGCCATTGTCCTCGGCTGGGTCGCGATCCCGCTGACCGTGCTGTGGATCGTCGGCATCACCAACTCCGTCAACCTCATCGACGGGCTCGACGGTCTGGCCGTCGGCGTGTCGACCATCAGCTGCGTGACGATCCTTGTCGTGGCGCTGCTCGTGTCCGAGCCGAACGTGGCGCTCATCGTCGCGGCGCTCGCCGGCGCATGCATCGGCTTCATGCCCTACAACCTCAACCCCGCCCGCATCTTCATGGGCGACACCGGTTCGCTGCTGCTCGGCTATGTGCTGGCAACGGTGTCGGTGCTCGGTCTGTTCAAGTTCTATGCAATCGTGACATTCGTCGTGCCGGTGCTCGCACTGGCGGTGCCGCTGTCGGACACGCTCTTTGCGTTCTGCCGCCGCATCCTGCACGGTCAGAGCCCGTTTCACGCCGACCGCGGCCACTTCCACCACAAGCTCATGGATCTCGGTCTGAACCAGAAGCAGGCCGTCGCGATCCTGTATGCTATCAGCGCCACGCTCGGCCTCGCCGCCGTCGTGCTCACAACGAAGGGCACGATCCGCATCGCGCTGCTGATCCTTGCGCTGCTGATCGGCTTTGTCGTGTGCGCCTTTATCCGCAAGAGCGTGCACAAGCATCACCTTGACGTGGAGCTGCAGGAGGCAAAGGCCGCAGCGGAAGCGGAGACTGCCGCAGCAGCCGAAAGCACTGCGCCTGTACAGGAGGGCAATGATGAGCAAACGCATTAAAGTCATGTCCGTCTTCGGCACACGGCCGGAGGCGATCAAAATGGCGCCGCTCGTGCTCGAGCTGCAAAAGCATCCGGAGCTTGAGAGCGTCGTGTGCATCACGGCGCAGCACCGGGAGATGCTCGACTCCGTCATGGACTGCTTCGGCATCCGGGCGGACTATGACCTGAACATCATGCAGCAGGGTCAGGATCTGACCGCGATCACGACGCGCGTGCTTGAGCGTATGCGCGACGTGCTCAGCGAGGTGCAGCCGGACATCGTGCTTGTCCACGGCGACACCACGACGACGTTCGCCGGCGCGCTCGCCGCGTTTTACGCCAAGATCCCGGTCGGCCATGTGGAGGCCGGTCTGCGCACGTATGACCGCTGGTCCCCCTTCCCGGAGGAGATGAACCGCGCGCTTGTCGGACGCATCGCCACGCTGCACTTCGCGCCGACCGCGAACAATGCCCGCAACCTTGAACGCGAGGCCGTGGAGGGTGACATTTTCGTCACCGGCAACACCGTCATCGACGCCATGAACTACACCGTGCGCGGCGAGCAGTTTGTCTCCGACGAGCTGCAGCAGGTCGATTTCTCGCACCGGGTCATCGCCATGACCTGCCACCGGCGGGAAAATTACGGTGAGCCCATGCGCAGCATCTTCACCGCCGTGCGCCGTCTGGCGCTCGACTACCCGGATGTGGAGATCGTCTATCCCGTGCACCTGAGCCCCGTCGTGCGCGACACGGCCAGGGAGCTGCTCGGCGGTGTGCCGAACATCCGGCTCATCGCGCCGCTCGACGCCGTGGATATGCACCGGCTCATGGCGCGCAGCTACATGGTCATGACCGACTCCGGCGGCATTCAGGAGGAAGCTCCCGCGCTCGGCAAGCCCGTGCTCGTGCTCCGGCGCGAGACGGAGCGTCCGGAGGCCGTCACCGCCGGCACCGTGAAGCTCGCCGGAACGGACACGGAGAACATCTACCGTCTGGCCGCCGAGCTGCTCGACGATCCGGCCGCCTATGACCGCATGGCCAAGGCCGTCAACCCATATGGCGACGGACAGGCCTGCCCGCGCATTGCGCAGGCGATCCTGAGCCACTTCCTGCCGGATGTGCAGCCGCCCGAGCCGTTTGCGCCCGCACGCTAAAGAAACAGCATCCCGCCGAGGATGAACAGCAGCTCCTTGTCGCCGCTCTCGCGGTAGAGGAGATACAGCACCAGAATCAGCAGCAGATCCTCCGATTCGAGGTCTGCAAGCGAAAACTTCTGCAGCAGCTGCTGCAAGCCGCCGCCGGTCGTACCCGGCGGCGGCTTTTGCTTTGCAGCCGGCGGCATGCTCGGCCGAGGGCGGAACTCCGCATGCGGCGCGTCCGGCATACGCTCCACCTGTCCGCTGTTGCCCTGATAGCGATTATACATCGTCGTCCTCCCCCATCTCCCCGGCGGCTAGCTCCGCGAGCGATGCGAGCCGCGCGAGCTTCATGGCGCGGTCGATCTTGCGGCGGCGCTTTTCGGCCAGATACGGCTTCATGGCTTCGAGCAGATGGCGGCTGGCGGAGTCACGGCCGCTGCCGCGCACGGCCGAGAGCATCCGGCGCAGCTGTCCTGCGTCAAAGCCGGGCTCCGGCTGCGGCTCGGACGGCGGCTGTGTCTCGCCGCCGTCGCCCACGAGTGAGGACGCCAGCTGCGCGATCCTGCCGAGCTGCTGCGGGTCATGCAGCAGCGCGTCGAGCTTTTCGCCGAGCTCATCCATCCTGCATCGCGTCCTTCACTTTTCCGGCCAGACGCTGCCCCGCGTCCGTGCTGAGCACCTGCGTGAGGATCTGCCGCAGCAGCTCGGTGTCGCCCGTGCGCGCCGCCTGTTCGATCTTCTGCGCATCGAGCGCATCGGCAAACCGCTGCCCATCGGTCGAATCGGCGATCGCCTGCAGCCGCTGCAGGCGCCCGTCGCGCGCGAGCTCCTGCTTCAGCGCATCCAAGTCCTTCATATCGGTCACGCTCCAGTCGGGGGCGGCTTGACTTTACAGGCCGCGTCCCGTATAATGCGGATAGCCCGGCAGTACCGGGTATCCTGCTTTATTGTATTCTATGACCTATACAGAGGTGACTTGCCACGAAGGTGCTTGTTTTTTCCGATTCTCACGGCCGAACGCTCGGCATGGTGCGTGTCGTCCGTCAGCAGCAGCCGGACGCCGTATTCCACCTCGGCGACTGCGAGCGCGACACGCAGCGGCTGGAAAAGGAGTTTCCCGATCTGCCGCTCTACCGCGTGTGCGGCAACTGTGACCGCGAGCCGGTCAATCCCGAGGTGCTGCAGTGCACGCTCGACGGCGTGAAGTTTTTCTGCACGCACGGCGACCGCTACGGCGTGAAGTATACGCTCGACGCGCTGCTCAACGCGGCCTACTTCGCCGGGACGGACATCGTGCTCTTCGGCCACACGCACCGCGCGCTCAGCGAGATGATGCAGGGGCTCTATGTCGTCAACCCCGGCACGGCGGGCGTCGGCGCGATGTGCACCTACGCCTGCATCGAGACGCGAGACGGCGCGATCCGCAGCGCTGGCATCCACGCCATCCCCGAGGCATGAAAATGCTCCCTCGACCTTGCGAGGGAGCATTTTGCTGCTTTGTTTACTTTTCGCGAAACGTCACATAGAGCGTATGGTTGCTGTCGACGTTCATAAACGAGTAGCTCGTCAGCGGCAGGACGGTCATTCCGTCGATGACCAGCGTTGCGACCTCGTAGCCCTCCTTCGGGGTGATCGTGAACGACACACTGCCGCCCTCGGCCACCTTCTGATTACCGCTCGGACTGACACTGCCGCCGGCGCCGCACGTGACCGTGACGGTGAATTCCTTCTTCTCCGGCCCGTTGGAGATGGTGACATAGATCGTCGTGCCGGGCTTGACCATCGTACCGCCGACCGGACTCTGGCGCGCAACGGAGCCCTTTTGCACATTGTCATCGTAGGCCGTGCCGTTTTTCTCCACAGTGACGCCGAGGCTCTTGGCCGTCGCCTGCGCCTGCTCGAACGAGAGGCCGACAAAGCTCGGGATCGCGACCGGGGTGTCCTCCGGAGCGGTGGTCTCCTCCTTCGGTCCGAGCGAGACAACGAATGCAACTGTCTGCCGGTGCTTGAGCTGCGTGCCCTCATTCACGTCCTGACGGATGACGATGCCCTTGGTCTCACTGCTGTTTTCATAGGTGATGCTCGGCTCCGCGTCAAGCTCCGCAAGCTGCGCCTTGGCTGACTCCTCGGTCTGGCCGACGAGGTTGGGCAGGATGCGCTCGCTGCCCTTGTGGAAATTAAACACGCCGGACAGTGCGCAGATCACGACCGTGACGAGCGCGAGCATCGCCGTGATCGCGGTAACTGTCAGGCGCCGGCGCTCGCTCATGCGCCGGACGCGGTGGCGGCGTGTGGTTTTGGGTTGGCTCATATTTTTTCCTCCGGATCAACAGGATGGATAGAAATTTCGATGAAACAAGTATATAATAGCATAGACGCAGCGTTTTGACAAATGTTCGTTTTTGGGAGGATCATTGCATGAAAAAAATCGCACTCGTGACCGGCGCATCGCGCGGCATCGGCAAGGCCGCCGCATTGGCGCTGGCGCGCGACGGCTGGACGGTACACGTCAACTACATACAGTCGCAGGCGGCTGCCGAGGCAGTCGCGGCGCAGACCGGCGGGCTTGCCATCCGCGCCGACGTGAGCGATGCGCAGGCCGTCGCCGCCATGTTCGAGCAGACGGGACCGGTCGATCTGCTGGTGAATAACGCCGGCATCGCGGTCTACGGTCTGCTGACGGATCTCGAACCCGACGTATGGCAGCGGCTCTTTGACGTTAACGTCACGGGCACCTACAATTGCTGCCGGTTCGCCATCCCGCCGATGGTGCACGAAAAGGCCGGACACATCATCAACCTCACCTCCATCCTCGGCATGAACGGTGCCTCGTGTGAGGCGGCCTATTCGGCGACGAAGGGCGCGATCGTCGCGTTCACGAAGGCGATGGCAAAGGAGCTCGGCCCGTCCGGCATCCGCGTTAACTGCGTCGCCCCCGGCTGCATTGACACCGACATGATCGCAAATCTCAGCCCCGAGGATAAAGCGGAGCTCGCCGAGAGCACGTCCCTCGGGCGCATGGGCACGGCGGAGGAAGTCGGCGATGCGATCGCGCTGCTGGCGAGCGAGCGCGCCCGCTTCGTGACCGGGCAGGTGTTCGGCGTGGACGGTGGACTGCTCATCTGAATCAGGCGCAAAAAACAGGTGCATACCGGATCGGTATGCACCTGTTTCAGCTTATCAAAGAGCCTCGCAGAGTTTCGCCGCCGCAGCGGCGAAAGAAAGTCCAATCATTTTCTTCGGCGACATGCGCGGCGAAGAAAATACCGCTCAGGCTGCAAGTGTGGAATTTGTGCGCCGCCGGCGCTCAAATTATGCGCGCAGCAGGCTGCAATCCCTTTGTCAAAAAGTAACACTTTTTGACACTCGCAGATCGGTATGCACCTGTTTGTGTTTTCATTCTGCCTTCGGCGTGTCGGGCGCGGTATTGCCGGGCTTGGCATTGCCGGGCGCTGCAGACTTGTTGCGTCCGCGGCCGCCGCGATGCCGGCGGCGGTGATTGTCCGCGCGCTTTTCACCGCTCTGCGCAGCGCCATCGGCCGGCTTAGCCGCCGGAGCTTGCGCGCGGCTGCGCTCCGGATGCTCACCTGCCGGTTTATCACCGGGCTTGCGTGCGCCGGGCTTGCGGTTGGACTGCGACTTCTGGCGCTGCGGCTGCTTGGGCTTTGCGCCCTCCTTCGCGCCGTCCTTCGCGCCCTCCTTTGCGGCGTGCTCCGCCCTCGGGGCAGTCTGCGCATCGGCAGGCTTCTTCCCGCCATGACCGCGGGAGCGGCGGCGCGGGCGCTTTTTCTTCTCGCCCTGCTCGGTGTTCGCGCCGTCGGGCTTCTTGTCGCCGTAGACATCGTCCGCAAACAGCTGCGGCAGCGCCCACGGATCTTCCTTCGGCTCCTCATCGCGCACCGGCTTCGGCCGGTCCTTGAGCAGCGACGGCAGCGGTTCGCCCGGCTTCGGGCGGCCGCCGGGGATCACGGCGATCTCATCGGCCTGATAGCTTTTGAACACATCCTCACCCTGACCGTCAAGCTTGACCTTCAGGCTGCTGCGCAGGATGTTGACCGACGACACTGTGCCGTAGCCCGCAGGCGTCTCGACAAAGGCGCCGACCTTCGGTACAGCCTTGACCAGATCCTCATACGCCGCCTGCTCATAGCGCAGGCAGCACATCAGGCGGCCGCAGGCGCCGGAGATCTTCGACGGGTTGAGCGACATGGACTGCACCTTCGCCATCTTCGTCGAGACGGGCTGAAAGTCGTCCAGAAACTGGCTGCAGCAGTACGGACGGCCGCAGATGCCGATGCCGCCGAGCATCTTTGCCTCATCGCGCACGCCGATCTGCCGCAGCTCGATGCGGTTGCGGAACACGGAGGCGAGATCCTTGACCAGCTCGCGGAAGTCAACGCGCCCGTCGGACGTGAAGAAGAACATGGTCTTGTTGCCCTCGAAGCTGCACTCGACGTCCACGAGCTTCATATCCAGACCGTGCTCGGCGATTTTCTGCTTGCAGATCTGAAACGCCTCTTTTTCGCGGCGGCGGTTGATCTCCTCGATGCGCAGGTCGTCCTTTGTGGCGATGCGCGCAAGCGAGCGCAGCGGCTGCACGACCGTCTCATCCGGCACGACGTGGTTTCCGAGAACGCACTCTGCCAACTCCAAGCCGCGCGAGGTCTCGACGACGACCTTGTCGCCCGTGCGCACGGCGATTCCGTGCGGGTCAAAGAAATAGACCTTGCCGCGGTTTTTGAATTTCACACTGATTACTTCTGTCAATTTGGTATCCTCACTTCTGAACACGCGCCTGCACGCCGGAAACGGACAGCAGGCCAAAGATATGCTTCACGCTGACGTTGGCGCGGCGGTATTGCTCACAGGTCTCGATCAGGCGCAGCTGCTGCGCGCACAGCGTCTCCGGCAAAAGCGTCTGCCCCGGCTGCGCCAGCAGCTCCACGAGCCGGTGCTGCACCGCGGGCAAAAACTCCGCAAGCGTCTGTGCCTCCACGCCCTCGTGCGCGAGACACCAGCGCAGGATCGTCATGCGATCCTGCGACGCGACCGCGTGCAGGTAATCGTCCGCCAAAGTGCGCATCTCCTCCGACTCCAGCGGCTGCTCGGTCGGGTCGCGCAGCAGCGCGCAGCGCGAGCGCACCGTCGTCAGCAGCGAATCCGGGCTTGCGGCCGCAAGAATAAACGCCGCGCTGCGCGGCGGCTCCTCCAGCAGCTTCAAAAACGCATTCTGCGCATTGAGATTCATCAGCTCTGCCTGACGCAGAACGTAGACCTTCTTTTCCGCCTCGCTCGGCAGAATGTATGCCGTGGCCGCGACACTGCGGATCTGATCGACCTTGATCACAGGGATCTTGCCGCTGCGATCCGGCTCGACATAGATCACGTCCGGATGCACATGGTCATAGACCTTGCGGCAGTCCCGGCACGCGCGGCACGGGCGCACGCCGTCACTGCGGCAGAGCATGGCCGCCGTCAGATCGAGCGCCAGCCGCTCGCGCGCCTGTTCAGACTGCGACACGACGATATACGAATGCAGCAGATGCTCCTGCGGTTGAAATTGCAGCATACGCGCGCTCCTTTCCAGCATACATTGTTTATTTTACCCGCTGCGGCCGGTTTCGTCAATCACATTTGCGGGTGAAAACAAAAAAGCCCGTGCCCAGCCCGCGCCCGCAGACACAAAAAAGCAGACAGCACGGCGGCTGTCTGCTTTTTCAGATGTAAGTGCTCAGGTGTTCTTCTCGAGGTAATCCACGACCTGACGGACGGTGGTCAGCTCGGCCGCCTTCTCGTCTTCGATCGTGATGCCGTAGGCATCCTCGATGGACATGACCAGCTCAACAACGTCGAGCGAATCTGCGCCGAGATCGTCCGCGATGTTGGTGTCCATGGTGATGGTGTTTTCGTCCACCTCAAACTGGTGGGCGAGCAGTTTTCTCACTTGTTCGAACATAATACCGTTTCCTCCTAAGTCTCTCGTCAGCTCCACTCGCGGCTGACCGGTTTGTTGCTGGGGCGCTGCGGCTTCTCATAGGAGACCACAACGCGGCGGTTCGGCTCGGTACCGGTCGAACTCGTCGTCACGCCTTCGTAGTCCTGCAGCGCCGTGTGGATGACGTGACGCTCATAGGAATTCATCGGCTCAAGCGCCATGCTGCGCTTGTACTTGACGGCCTTGGCGGCCATCTTCTCGGCCAGACGCACGAGCGACTCCTCGCGCTTGGCGCGGTAGCTCTCGGCATCGACGCTGATGTGCATGTGCTTATCGCTGCCGCGGTTGACCGCATAGTTGGTCAGGTGCTGGATGGCATCGAGCGTCTCGCCGCGGCGGCCGATGACGGCACCCATACCGCTGCCGGACAGATTCACGTTCACACCGCCGTTGTCACGCGCGGTGATGTCGATCTGCGCCTGAATGCCCATATGCTCAAGCAGGCCGCTGACGAACGTGCGGATGCGCGCATAGCTCTCCGGCTCGTCCGCCGGTGCGGCGGGCTCCACGCTCGCCTCCGGCTCGGCGGCCGGCGCCTGCGCCTCGGCGGGCACAGCCTCCTGCTCCGTCTCCTCATCCGGCGCCTCATACTGCACGCGGATCACCGCAGGGCTGGCACCGATGCCGAGGAAGCCGGACTTGGCGCGCTCAACGATCTCAACGGAAACATCATCCCGGTCAAGGCCAAGCTCCTCGAGCGCGGCGGCAATGGCCGCCTCTTCCGTCTTGCCGGACTTTTCCAGTGTTTTTAACATCATTCAGTACTCTCCTGTTTTTCTTCGGAACCCTCGGACACCGGCAGCTCCGTCTGCGGAGCGGCAGTCGCGTCCGACTGATAATGATCCCGCGCATAGGCACGGCCACGCGCATAGCGGCGGTTGCCGACCTGAGACTCCGGCACAGCATTCGGCTCGACGCCGAGACGCTCGCGGCGGGCAGCGCGCTCTTCACGCATCGCCGCAGCCTTGCGCTCGTCATCCTTCTGCTTCTGGCTGGCCTGGATCTTCTTCTTACTGGTGTTGGGGTTGACGACGGTCTCACCGGCAGCTTTCAGGCGCTCGGTCTCGAGGCGTTTGCGCTCGAGTTCGGCATCACGCTCTTTTTCGCGCGCGATGCGCTCAGCGTCGAGCTTGTCGAGCTGCTTATTGAAGACCTTCGTCAGGCTGACATCACGCAGGATGCCGAGGATGCTGTTGACGATCCAGTAAATACCCAGAGCGGCCGGCATCGTGTAGCAGATCCACAGCGACACGAGCGGCATCATGAGCATCATGGTCTTGTTGGTCGCAGCGGCCTGCTGGTTGCCGGCGGGCTGCGGGGTCATCGACGTGCTGATCTTCATCGACAGCCACGACAGCAGCGCCGAAATGATCGGGATCAGGAACAGACCGAGCGCCGGAAGCCAGACGGCCTTGTTGCTCCAGTCAAACGTCCAGATCTTGAACGACGGCTGCTGGCCCATGTTCAGGCCGATGAAGGAATAGTCCAGATCCAGCAGCTTGCCGGAATAATCGCCGAGGGCGCCGGTCACGGCGTCCCAGTTCTGATGGATCAGGTCGGCGATCTGGATCTCCTGATAGGCGGATTTCGCCTGTGCGACATAGCCCGCATTGGTCGTGACCCAGTCGGTCAGCTGCGTGACTGCTTCCGCGCCAAGGCCCATCATCTTCGTCAGCGGCTGACGGATGACGCTGTAGAGCGCGATCAGGATCGGGAACGGGATCAAGCTCCAGAGGCAGCCGGACATCGGGTTGATCTTCTCCTCCCGGTAGAGCTTGGCCATCTCCTCATTGAGCTTTTGCTGGTTTCCCTCGTGCCGGCGCTGAAGCTCCGTGATCCGCGGCTGAAGGCGGCTGGTGCGCATCATGCTCTTCTTGCTCTTGGCCATGAACGGAAGCAAAATCAGGTTCACGACGACGCCGAAGAGGACGACCGCCCAACCGTAGCTGCCGGTCAGATCGTAGAGCGCTTTGAGCAGCCAGGCAAAGGGTGCAGTAATCCAGGACATAAGACGACTCCAATTCTTAAATTCTTAGGATTTCCCCGGTCATGGCACCGGGTCGTAAAATTCGTGCTCGCCCGTATGGAACGGGTGGCAGCGGCATATGCGCTTGACGGCGAGCCACGAGCCCTTGAGCGCTCCGTATTTCTGCAGAGCCTCGAGCGCATACTCCGAGCAGGTCGGAATGAACCGGCAGCAGGGCGGCTTGAGCGGCGAAATGTACCGGCGGTAAAACTTCACGAGGGCGATGAGCAGACGCTTCATGCGCCGCCATCCCCTTCCGTCAGCAGGCCAAGCTTGGCGCAGGCCGACAAAAACGCCGTCTCGAGCTGATGATAGTCCGCCGCGCACGCGCGCACGCGCGACACGACGACCAGATCATATCCGCGCACGATCTCCCGCTCATGCAGGCGATAGATCTCCCGCAGGCGGCGGCGGATGCGGTTGCGCACAACGGCATGGCCGACCTTGTTGGACACGGTGTAGCCGATGCGGCTGCGGCCCGAGCGGTTTTTCCGGCAGTAGACCACCAGATAGGCGTTGGCGCAGCTTTTCCCCTTCGAGTACAGACGCCGGAATTCATAGTTCTTTTTGAGTGTGCTGGTAAATTCCAAAAGTCTCCCCCGATCCTCTCCGATGCAGCTTCCGGACAAATGCCTTTAGGGCGGAAAGATCCCGCCCTGAAAAACATCATTAAGAAGTCTGCCTGCTCACGCGCAACAACTCAGTAGGTGAGCTGCTTTCTGCCCTTCGCTCTGCGGCGGGACAGAACCTTGCGGCCGTTGGCAGTCGCCATTCTCTTGCGGAAGCCGTGCTCTTTTTTGCGCTGACGCTTCTTGGGCTGGTAGGTACGGAACATGGTGATTTCTCCTTTCGATCATACTCAACAGCGGCTTGTGCCGCCGTAGTTGGCAAAAAGTATCCGACGCCAGACGTCTGACGCCGGATACATATTATACTATACAAAATTCCGGTCTGTCAACCTTCATTTTTCGCATTCGCCGCACCGTGCAGATCCTCGCCGGTAATGTACTTTCTCAGCGGCTTCCAAAGCAGCGCGCCGATCACGAGCACGAGCACCATGTCGATGAGCATAAAGCTGCCGTTATACAGTGCCGAGTAGAACCACGGCGTCGTCATCGTCAGACCGAAGAAAGTCTCGGGCATGTATTCCGCCCAGACCGTCGCACCGACGACATAGTGCACGAGAAAGCGAGCCACGCTGCCCACGACCGTGCCGTAGAAAAGCCGCCCTTGAGCTTCGCGCACGAGCCGGCAAGACCGAGCGCCGTGAATGCGAGCAGATAGTCGCCGATGAGCGACTGCCATGTCCACGCATACGTGCTGCTCAGCAGCGCCTGCAGAATGCTGTAGGCAAAGCTCGCGAGCATGCCGGGGCCAAATCCCCAGCGCGCGCAGTACAGGAAGATCGGCAGCATCTCGATCGTGATCGAGCCGCCCTGCGGCAGCTCATAGAGTTTGAGATAGCTCAGCACCTGAGCAAGCGCGATAAAGATCGCGCCCTCGCACAGCGCGCGCAGGCGCAGATGGGACTTCGTTTGGGTCATATCATTTCCTCCTCAAAGAAAAAACTGCATTGCCGAAACAATGCAGTCCATAGAAAACGATAAAAATGTATAGATTTCGTTTCCTACGCCGGTATTATCCGGATCAGGTCTGCGGGTCTCGAGCTTCGCTTCGCTCGTCTCAGCCGGGAATTACCCAGCCCCCCGATATTCCGTATTCATTTATACACGCACGCGTGCGCTTTGTCAAGTCACTGCGCGTCGGATCGTGCGTATGTGTCCGCGATGCGCGCGAGCATCTCCTGCATTTCCTGCCGCGCGGACGGCGGCGAGAGAATCTCCACATCCGTGCCGAAGCCGAAAAGCCACGCGTAGAACTTCGGGCTCGTGACCACGTTGAGCGAGATGGTGAAATGCTCCGCCCCGTCGGCGACCACAATCACATCCTTGCCGAAGCGGTCGAGCACCGAGCCGACCAGATGGTTTGCAAAGCGCAGACGTACCGTGCGCTCCTCGCCGGAGAACATACTGAACACCTTTTTGGTGTATGCCGACAGGTCCTGCTCGGAAAAGTCCTCCATACCCTCGCGCGGCGCATCGAGCGCGGAGATATCCGTCATCTTGTCCACGCGGTAGTGCTTGCGCAGCTGCGCCTCAGCGTCCCATGCCAGCAGATAGTAGTTTTCGTTATCCCACATCAGCGCCATCGGGCTGACGATGTAGAACGCACCGTCCTTACGGTAGTGCCGCTGCTTGTCGATCGTGTACTCAAAGTAGTGGAAGCGGATCTGCCGGTCGCGGGAAATGGCATCGGCGATCTCGTCCACATTATAGTATACGCTCTCGTTCATGCTCTTGACGCGGCCGCGGACATAGACCTGCCGCTGCAGGAGCTGTGCGTCGTAAATGCTCGCAAGGCCTTCGATCTTCTTGATGAGCGCCAGCGTCTTCTTGTGCGTGATGAATTTCGACGACTGCACGCTGTCGACCAGCAGCTTGAGCTCCGGTACTTCAAACGAGCGTGCGCCAATGTAATACCCGGTCGTGCGCGACTTCGTCTGCACAATGTCCAGCCCGAAGGTGCGCAGGGACTCCAGATCGTTATAGATGCTCTTGCGCTCCGCCGCAACGCCGTGTCTGGCAAGCTCCGAGATCATCTCCGGTACGGTCATCGGGTGGCGTTCATCCGTCTGCTGCAGCAGGATCTCCATCAGGTACAGCAGCTTTAATTTCTGATTCGGTGATTTCGGCATAGCTCCCTCTCTTCTCTGCTTCCGCGCACATATCCAACTCATGGAATGGTTGCATTTTATCACAAATATCTGTCACAAAAAAGCACCCATGCAGAAAGTGCGCAGTTTTCTGCATAATTTACATCGTTTTTGGCACCCGGATACAGTTTTCGGAGACGGCTTCCAGCATGATCGTTCCATTTCTGCATACAGCTGCGCTCTGCCTCCCTCCCCGGTTTCCTACATCATAGCAAAAGGAGAGTCCTATAATCAGGACTCTCCTCTTGCCATCACAAAAAATGATAAAAAGCGGGCAGCGCATACGCACCGCCCGCCGATCAGATCGGAAGCTGTTATTCAGAAGCTGCAGCCGTGCTGTGCCTGTGCCGCAGACGCGCGCTGCCCACATCGATGCCCCAGACGAGCAGCACGAAGCCGAGGAAGATCGCGCTCACATCGCTCCACGCATACTGGTTCATGGCAAAGATGAGCGGCGCGCCGATTCCGCCGGCGCCGACCAGCCCGAGCACGGATGCCTCGCGGATATTGACATCGAACCGATACAGCACCGCCGAGGCGAGCGCCGGAGCGAGCTGCGGCAGCACCGCATAGCGGATGCGCGGCAAAAGCGACACACCCATGGCGCGCAGCGCGTCATAGGCGCGAAAATCCAACGCCTCGATCGCCTCGGTGAAGCGCTTGCTCAGCAGGCCGATGCTGCACACCGCGAGCGTCAGCACTCCGGTGAACGCCCCCGGGCCGGAGACGCGGATGAAGATGAGCCCGTAGATCAAAAACGGTACGGAGCGGATTGCCACGATGAGCACCCGAAACAGCAGCGCAACTGGGCGCGGCAGCAGCTTCGGCGTGCTCAAAAACGCTAAGGGCGCGGCAAGCAGCGCGCCGAGCCCCGTTCCGGCCAGCGCGATGCCGACCGTCTCGAGCAGCAGCCAGCCGAGTCCGTCCTTGCCCGTGCCAAAAAAGAAGCGCCAGTCCGGATGCAGCAGCCCCGTGCCCATGGCTGAGAGCACGGACTTGCTCGTGTGCGCAAAGTCCGGCGGGTCGATCCCCACCGTGCAGACGACCACGCACAGCAGCACCGCCGCCCAGAGAACGCGCTTTGCCGGGCGCGAAATGCTGCGCTCACCGCGGATGATGCGCCCGAGCGCATGGCTGAGCCATTCGATGCAGCACACCGTCACAAACAGGCACATCAGGATCGCGCCGACGCGGCCGTATTCCCGCCACGAGATCTTCTCATTGAGCAGCAGACCGATGCCGCCCGCGCCGACATAGCCGAGGATGGCGCTGTGGCGCACGTTCGTCTCGAGCAGGTAGAGCGCGTTTGTCAGATAGCCGGACGCGATCTCCGGCACGACGGCGCGCGCATACGCCCGCGCCGGAGACGCGCCCATGGCGCACAGCGCACGGTAAGGCGCGAGCGAGAGCGTCTCGATGTCCTCATAGGTCAGGCGCGTCATCACCGCAAGCGTAAAGGCCGTGATGGCAACCGTGCCGGAAAACGTGCCAAGGCCGAACAGAAACGTCGCCAGCAGCGCAAGGATCAGCGCCGGGAACGAGCGCAGCACCTGCACCAGAAAGCGCAGCACCGCGCGCACCGGCGCGGGACACGGCAGATTATGCGCGCACAGCGGCGCGAAGCCGAGCGCCAGCGCGACGCCCAGCGCCGTACCGGTGACAGACATACGCAGCGTCGCCAGCAGCGGCGCCACGATCGCGGACAGATAGCTCCAGTCCGGCGGGAAGAGCTGCGCGGCAATGTCGCGCAGGTGCGCCCGCCGCGCCCAGAACACCGCGGGGTCGCAGCCTGTCAGCCAAAAGGCAAGCACAAACAGCGTGAGCACTCCCAGTGCCCGCGCCCAGCGTTTTGCACGCGCACGCGTCATGGCGCGGCCTCGCTTTCTGTGCCGCCGTAGATGCGCGCAAGATCTGCGTCCGTCACGGCATCGGGCGCGCAGTCGAGCGCGATCCGCCCCGCGTGCAGACCGAGGAGCCGGGAGGAAACCGCCCGGCTCTGGTCGAGATTATGACTGTTCATGAGGATGGCGACACCCTCGGTGCGCGATATATCCTGCAGCAGCGCAAGGATCTGCCGCCCGGTGACCGGGTCGAGCGAGGCGACCGGTTCGTCTGCGAGCAGCAGCGCGGGCTTTCGCATGAGCGCACGCGCGATGGCGACGCGCTGCTTCTGCCCGCCGGACAGACTGCAGACCGGCTCACCGCACTTGTCGGCAAGACCGACACGCGCAAGCAGCCGCTCGGCTTGGGCCGTCTGTGCACGGGAAAACAGCCCCAGCAGCGCCGCCGGCAGCGACATATCCGGCAGGCAGGCATTGAGAACGTTCTGCCGGCAGGTGACCGGCTCGACGAGCGCAAAATCCTGATAGATCGTGCCGATGCGCTTTTGCACCGCGCGCTTTTTGCGCCCGCGGGCGCGGGAAAACGGCTGGCCGCCGATGCACACTTCCCCGCTGTCACACGGCAGCGTGCCGTTGAGGATGCGAAAGAGCGTCGTCTTTCCCGCACCGGACGGGCCGATGACGGACACGAACTCGCCCGCCTCCAGCCCAAAGGTCACATCCATCAGCACCGGCGGCCGAGCGCCGAAGCGCTTGCAGATGTGTGCAGCTTCCAGCAGCATGGTGTTACTTCCCCGCCGACTTGAGCATGGCCTGCGCGTCGCGCTCGCCGTCATAGTCGGAATCCTTGCCCCAGGTGTAGCCGACCTGGCTGAAAACGCTGATGATCTGCTTGCCCTCGTCGGTCTGGGCGATCTCGATGAACGCCTCGCCGAGCGCCTTGCGGAACGCCTCATCCGCCATAAGGTCGGAGTGCTTGCTGTAGGCGATCATATCGTTGTAAATGCCATCGGTCACGCCGATGACGCCGGTCTGCTCGACCATGGGCGCCGTACCGCCGAACTTCTCCTGCCAGTTGGGCGCGTTCTTGATGCGGATGTGGCCAAAGGAGACCATCACATCCGCCTGACCAGTGGCCAGACGCGCAAGCGACGTGCTGTGGGAATCAGACTGCACCACGTGGTCGAGATCCGCAATGGTCTTACCGTAGTGCTCCTGCAGCCAGAGGCTCGGATAGATGTAGCCGGACGCGGACGTCGGGGCAAGCACGGACCAGGTCGCACCGTTGAGATCATCCCACGTCAGTTCCTCGCCGCTATTGACCTTTGCCAGCAGCGCCTGACCCTTGGCGCTCGGACCGGCCAGAATGATCGAGCGGTAGTAGGTGGTCATATCCTGCGTGTTCTCCTCGAGCTTGCCGTCATTCCAGTCGGCGGCGTTCTCGGAGTCCTTGTTGATGCCGTAGCGCAGCGCCGTGAGCAGCACGTCGCAGTCATCGGAAAACAGGACGTAGTTGCCGCCGGAGATGAAGCCGATGTCCGCGCTGCCGGCGCTGAGCGCCTCACCCACGGCGGTATAGCTCGTGCCGACGGTCATGTCGATGTTCTGCACGTCATAGCCCTTTTCGAGGAGCTTTGCCTTGAGCAGCGCCTCAAGCGGCTCGGTCGCCGTCGTGATCTGGTCGGCGTCCGCATACGGGGAGAACGCGATCTTCAGGCTCTCGACCGTCTTTGCGCCGCTGCCGCTGCCGCTGTCCTTCTGGCCGCAGCCGGCCATCAGACCGAGCGCCATGACCAGAGACAACACCATTGCCACTACTTTTTTCATGTACATACCCTCCAGATAAATTCTTTCTCCCGGCCGCGGGCATAAAAAACGGCATATGCAGCGCTGCATATGCCAACCCGACGACCGGCAGACGCTGAGAATCCGCCCCTTACGGACGGATTTGGTCGGTCGATCTTCCCTGAGATCCTCTCAGCCCGGAACACGGGCTCCCTCGCGATCTGGTTTCGTCATCACTGTTTTGTTGAGCGCGGCGCCAGGGAGCTCCCCCTTTCGCCGCATTCCGGAAACCATCGACAGCTTACCACACCCCACGGGAGAATGCAAGCGCTTTGTAAAGCGCGCGCAAAACTTCTGCCGCCGCGACATTTTCACCGGCGAATATGCAGCGAAACGCGGGCGGTGCTAGTGCACCGCCCGCACATATTTTGTGCCGCGTGGGTCACTTCTTCACGTTCTGGCAGAAGTTCATCAGGATCGTTGCGAC
>UMHK01036602.1_pt1 | contig 24347 bp, 20 predicted proteins | sample 1965521 | NCBI WGS metagenome assembly UMHK01 (sample SAMEA4836097, study PRJEB28245) | human gut metagenome | biome: gut microbiome; material: fecal sample | place: Denmark | collected 2008
CAAGATATCCGACGCATTGTGGCTGGATCAAGTGACCTTAGGCTTTAAGAAAGGAGCCTATTAAAAGAGCGTTGGGCGCTGCGTCTGCGAACGGCGGCAGAGCCCAGATGACATCGTTCTTGGGCCGGGCAAGGCCGAGAGACCTAGTAGCAGAGAAAGCGGTCTAGCGCGGCGTTAGAAGCAAAAGAAAGGGGCTGAACCATTATCAGGTGCAGCCCCTTTATTTTGCAGATTCGCCGTCTAGGCGTTTTCGCGGTTTACCCATATTGTGATGCCTCTTAAAGATTAGTGCTGTTCGCTCGCGAACGGAACGCTGACAGAACGCATATTGCGGGAAACACCCAGACAGAAGGTATTCAAATACTCTTCTGCAAAGGCAGCGATGATGGAACCGATCGTATGAATAAGATGCATAGCCATTTTAAAACTCCTAAAGATTCAATGGTGTTGTTAAAAACTTGAGATCTTCCTGACCTCGAGACTTAGATTACCCCTCTCATAAAAGAGATGCAAGTCGATGATGAATTAAAAAAGAATGAATCGCTAAACTATCAATCCTATTAAGGGCTAATACCTAAAAATAAAATAGCCTTTAATTCTGTCAGACGAAATGTAATAAGTGAAGATTTTTGAAAACAGAAGAAGAAATATTAATTGAATACGATACACTCATTATGTAAGCTGATAAATAAAAGGGCTGTACTTCAAGTACAGCCCTTTTATTTGGGAGCTTCGTCAACTGGAGGTTTTCGATATTCCGGCATGTTGACTCCTATTGAATGAAAATAGACTTCAAGCGGTGCGAGTTGACGTCGAATTATCTTCTGCGGGGAACGGCGCACTGACTTCATGGAGGTCTCGGGAGATGCCCATGCAGAAGGTATTGATAAAGTCTTGGGCAAAAGCATCAAAAAGAGCACCGCAAATTCTAAGAATCGAAGAAAACATTTATGTAGTCCAAAATTACTGAATTGTTCTAAAAATGAGATATTCCTGATCTCGCGATTAGAGTACACCAGCTTTATTTAGGCTTGCAAGCAGATAAATCGAAAAACAAACATCAGAGAACCAAACCGACAATTCAGTTTAGGGTTAGTACCTAGCGTAGAAGATCCGGTCACTGAAACAGCAATAGCGGCAGAATCTTGATGTTTTGAGGCATATAGGTTTAAAGAAAGCGTTTTGGCCTTGTGAAGATGGGCAGGCAAAAGAAAGGGGCTGTACCCAATTACAGGTGCAGCCCCTTTATTTCGCAGGATCGTCCGGCGGACGTTTTCGAGATTTATTCATATTATTTACTTAATAATCAGTTAATTAGCTGCGCGGTGCGAAGAAGCAAAGACCGTGACGGTCAAAGCGGAAAAGACGATCAGCATAAACAGAAGGAATCTGGGACATACCGTGTTCCCAAGCAATGATCTGATGAGCAGAAACGCGCAGGATATCGGCGAGCTGTTCAACAGAGAGTTCGAGATGTTCGCGAATAGAACGAAAATTGCTGCCGGTCATACTAATTCTCCTATGACATGTATGAGCTGTTAAAAACTTGAGATCTACCTAATCTCGGGTTCAAGATTACGCGGTCTTTAAAGAAGTTGCAACTCAAACTGGAAAAATCAATTCATCAACACTAAATCATCAACCGGTATTGGGGTTAGTACCTATTTGGCGAATTAAGGCAAATTTAGGGAAGAAATACAAAAAGCTATAAAGACATACGTTTATTCTTTGAACTGGTTATGAATAAAAATGCATTTCGAAATATCAAGCAGGCCGTAAAGATATGCATATTGGTTATACAAAATATTCTTGTTTACTTTTTGAAAACAAAACTATTCGGAGGCAGGCGTGATCGGCGGATGGGGGCAAGGTTTGCTTTAGACTTCGCCGAGAAGTCTGATGAATATTGATGGGCTCACGATGAATGACAAGCCCGTACCCTTATGTCTCTTGTGAAAACACCTGCTGATGATTCGAAAACGGCTGCCGCAGAGGATCATGAGGTCGCAGCTGCGACAAAATCCGGCCGTCCTACGGCCAAAGATGCTGCGCTTCTTGCATTTGTCTCTTCTATCGGTCCTTTTGCTGCCAATGCGTATGTTCCCGCCTTCGATGAAATAGGTCGGTATTACGGCGTTGGGCTCGTCACCGTGCAGCAGACGCTTTCGATCTATCTGGCCGCATTTGCCTGTACGTCGCTTCTGATAGGGGCGGCTTCGGATGCTTTCGGACGAAAGGCTGTGCTTGCCCTCTCAATGATGGTATTTGCTGTCTCGTCGCTGGGGCTTCTTTTTGCCGACTCGATGGAAGCGTTCTTTATCTGGCGGTTTGTGATGGGGATGGCAGCGGCTGCGGGGCCTGTTGTCACTCAGGCTATCGTTCGAGATCGCTGGAGCGGGGGTGATGCAGCAAAAATCATCGCACTCATCGCGGTTATTTTTGGGCTGGCGCCGGCATTGGCTCCGGTTGTCGGGGGTGAACTGACCGTTCATCTGGGCTGGCGGTCCATTTTTATCTTTTTAGCCGTTTTAAGCGCGGCGATGGCATTTTGCTCAGCATGCGTGCTCAAAGAGTCGCTCCCTAGCGCACGCCGTGTTTCTTTTCGTCCGTGGGCGACATTGCTTCGTTATGGCGAGGTGCTTAAAGTCCCCGCATTCACGTCGGGCGTTGTTGCTCACGGCTTTATTTTCTTGGGCTTGATTGTTTATTCTGCAGGCGCGGCTGATTTTGTCCTCAATGTGATGGGACTCGGGGTAGATGAATTCGGCTGGCTGATGATTCCGATGGTGGTTGCCGGCATGACGGGTTCTTGGGCCTGTGCTCACCTGCTGGCGATGTTCGGTCAGAATCGGCTCCTTTTTGGGGGAGTAGGCATTTTGGCGGCATCGGGCTTATTCGGCGTGGTATTCGATCACGGCCCTTTTGCCGTCTTCCCCTGGGTGCTGCTGGCGCCGGTTGTTTATAACCTTGCGGCAGCGGCCGTTCGCCCGGCACTCAACGTGATGAACCTCGACTATTTCCCCAAAAGCCGCGGCTTGGCCGCTTCAGTGCAGCAGTTTTTTCAGACGGGCGCTTTTGCGGTTTCATCGGCGCTCCTCATTCCCATCGTTTTGGGGGAGGCCTGGAAGTATGCTGCAGTGATGCTCGGTTCCGGACTGATTGCTCTGGTGCTGCTGCTCGTTGTGCGGCGGACGAGACCTGCTGCCCTGGCAGCGGCTGAAGCTGAGGAGCAGGCAGAAGTCGAACTGAGGGTTAAGCCGACAAAACTTTCCTAACGCCAGAGCATTCACACTGCGGCGAAAAAAAGCCCGCGGTTTCATCGAGAAACCGCAGGCTGACGGAAGGAAAAGCGAAGCGGAGCTGTTCGTGAGTTCTGAATCAACAGCCATGCAGCACACGGGACCATTTGTCCGTTGCGTGTGCTGCATCCCTGCGGCGGTTAATCGAGCTCCGCTTCGTAGTAGTCAAAGCCGGCATCAGGCTGAACGTAGAATTTCTTCAGGTTCTTAACCTTGGCCGAAACATTCTGTTCGTTGATGAGAAAGATCCACGGCGCATCGTTCCAAATGGCATCTTGACCGGCGTTATAGAGCTTAGTTTTTTCAGCACGATCCGTCGTGAGCAGTGCTTTCGTAAAGCTGTCATCGAGCACCTTGCTGGAATAAAAGCCGTAGTTGCCTGCCACCGGCGCCCAGCTTGCCGTCGCAAGCAGCGGACGGAGCGCCCAGTCAAGTTCGCCCGTGGAGCTCGACCAACCGGCATAGAGCATGTTGAGCTTGGCATCTTCAGGTTTTTTCAGCAGGTATTCATTACGCTGACCGGCTTCCATGGCAAGGATGGAAACCTTGACGCCGACCTGAGCAAACTGCTGCTGCAGGAACTGAATGACTTTCTGTGCAGTGGTGTGGTTGTAAAGCGACCAGAGGGTTGCGGTGAAGCCGTTCGGGTAGCCCGCTTCCTTCAGGAGTTCGCGAGCTTTCTTGGGATCGTAAGGCCAGGGTTCATAGACCTTGGCATAGTCGACGCCTTCCGGTGCAGAGCCCGTGGCCGGAACGGCATAGCCGCTGAAGGCCACCTTGGCAAGGGCTTCTTTATTGACGGCGTAATTGAGCGCTTTGCGCACCCGTACGTCGTTGAAGGGCTTGGTTTTAGTGTTGAAAGCGACGTAACGCTCAATGATGGAGGGCGAAACCGTCACTTCAAGGTTGTCGCTGCCAGTCAAGGTCTTGGCCTGTTCGGGCGGAACCGGGAAGATGAACTGTGCTTCGCCCGTGCGCAGCATGGCTACACGCGTTGAATTTTCCGGCACCGGCTTGAAGTAAATGCCGTCAAGTTTGGGGAGCCCCTTCTGCCAGTAGTTGGGGTTCTTGACGACATGGAGAATTTCCGAGGGGTTGTAATCTTTCAGAATGTAGGGACCCGTGCCGCAGGGGTGGAAAGCAATCTGCTTGCCCGGATATTTTTCAAGCGACTTCGGGCAAATCATCACGCCGGCCGGATGGGCAAGCTGATTGATGAAGGCCGAGAACGGCGTATGGAGCGTAATGCGCACCGTATAGTCATCAACGACTTCGGTTTTCGCAATGTTCATGTAGAGCGTGTAGCGGCGCAGTGCATTGTCCTTATTGGTCACGCGGTCGAAATTGGCTTTGACGGCATCGGCTTTGAATTCCGTACCGTCATGGAACATCACGCCTTTTCTGAGCGTCACCGTATAGACCAGACCGTCCTTACTCACTTCGTAGCCGGTGGCAAGGGCGTTCTTAAGCTTCATGTCCTTGTCGAGACCAAAAAGCCCTTCGTACATTGACTTGGCCGAGTTCTGCGAAAGCGTGTCGCCGGCATCGTAAGGATCCATCGTCGTGAAGGTGGAGGCGAGCGCGACGGTGATTTCCTTGGCGGAAGCGCCTGTGGAGACGGCAAAAGCGCCGGCGAGGGCACCGGTGAGCATCAGCATGCGGAAGGTTTTGGTCATGGCAATTCAACTCTTGAAATAATCTGAAAGGCGGCCGTCATTGAGTCTGGCGTCTTGCCCGATTCAATAGGGAGGGACTGTAAAAAAATAATGAGCAAAGACGGTGCCAAACTCATTGGGATGCCTGCTCTCGCAGGCGCAGAGCTAGCCTGGGGCCGTTCTGCTGAAGCGGTGTGCTGAGTTCGTAGGAGCGGTTCATGCACGCGCGGGAAGAACGAACCGTCTTTGGAAGCACATGAAAAAGGCGAAGGCGCACTGATGTGGTGCGCCTTCGCCTCTAATCCATACTATCCTGCGTCAATACTGATTTCAGAGCTTCGGATGGACGACCAACCGATCTACGAGATGAAAGAGCGCTTGGACGGCCGTTTTGATTTCGGAAACACTGACCGACTCTTTGGGCGTATGCGCGAGCGGTCCGTCGCCAGGCCCGAAATAGAAGGCTGGAATGCCGAATTTCTGCATTGAACCGCCTTCACCCCAACCCGTCATTTCGGTCGTTTCAGGAATATGCCCAAGCGACTCGCCAAGCGCAGCAACTGCAGCCTGTGCCAAGGGCTGCGTCATGTCCGTGGAGAGTGCCGTCCAGTCGCCCGTTACCGTGAGTGAAGTCGAAACCGGAGGAAAGTCGGGGTCTGTTCGAACTTCGCTCAGAATCTTTTCAATGCGGTCACACTGCACTTGGGCGGACTCCACGCCTTGATAGCGAAAGTCGATGGTGACGGACGCACTTGCCGGAACAACGTTTTCCGCTGCGCCGCCCGAAACAAGATCAATAGAGGATGAGGCCGGACCTGCTGCGGCGTTTTCTGCGAGCAGTTCCGGAAGACGTTTTTTGGCGTGAACGATAAAGAGCGCCGCCGCTTCAATGGCATTGATGCCGAGATGCGGGCGGCTCGAGTGAGCGCTCTTGCCGGTAAAGTCCACGCGGATCCAGCAGTCTCCGCGATGTGCTGAACGTACGCACAGCCCCGTTGGTTCACAAATGACGCAGAGCTGAGGACGCGGAGCATCCGGAGAGCCCAATGCTCTGACGACACCCTGTGCCGCGGTTTCCTCATCCGTAGAGAGAATGAGCCAAAGTACGCCGTCGACGCCTTGACGAGCGGCTTCACAAAATGTCGTGAGCGCACAGGCTGCGCCGCTCTTCATGTCCGTTGTGCCGCGTCCGTGCATGCGGTCACCCTCGATGCGGGCGCTCCAAGGATCTTCCATGCCCGCGGGCGGGACGACGTCGACGTGCCCTGAGAGCATGAGTTCCGGCACGCCCGTTTTGCCGCGGCCGGTTCGGGCCAGCAGCACCGGGTTGGGCGCTTCTGGGAAGAGAATGCGGATGTCGGCCTCGACGCCCGTTGATTCAATAAGGTCCCGAGCGGTTTCGAGCACCTGCAGACAGGCGGGTGACCCAGAAACGCTTGGGACTCGGACGAGCGCCTGTGTCCAAAGAACGGCGCGTTGTTCCAATGTGTCCTGCGGCATGAAAATGTCCTTCAAGGAATGGTTATGCGTGCCATGGAGAATAGCGCGGTCTCCAGAGCTTTCAGGACAAGACAATCGCTCAAGTCCTGCGTCAAAGATCAAATGAACCGTCGCTCTGAATAGTTTTTTTCGGGCGCGGCACGGCGCAGGGGCGAATCCAAGGCCGATTGCCTTGCCTAGCAGGTTCAGACAAAGGATGATGCGTACAATGGTGGGTTGGAGCCCGGGATTGTGTTGTTGCTCGAAGGAGTGAGGAGATCCGTATGCGCGCAGCCAACTCGCATTTTGGAAAACATTACATTAACGGCGTCTGGACAACCCCTAAGGGCGCCATGATTGACGTTGAAAATCCGGCGACACGTGAAATATTCGCGCGTGTTCCGGACGGTACGCCCGAAGAGGTGGATGCCGCCGTCGCAGCGGCTCAAAGCGCATTTCCCCGCTGGTGCAGTACGCCGCTCGCGCAGCGCATCGCGCTGATGGAAGGAATGCTCAGGCGTTTTTGCGAAAAAACGGAAGACGTCATTGAACTCGAAGTCGCCGAACTCGGTGCTCCGGTTGCTTTCGCACGAAGCAAGCACTGCCTTTATCAGCAACAACGCACGGCCGCATTTATTGCGGCTGCACGGTCGATTGCCGCAGAAGAAGCATTCCCCGCTTCCCTCGTCATGCGTGAGCCTGTCGGCGTCGTCGCTGCCATTACGCCGTGGAATTACCCTTTGGGGCAGATCATTCAGAAGGTTGTTCCGGCGCTGCTTATGGGCTGCACGGTTGTGCTCAAGCCGAGCGAATGGACGCCGCTTACCGCCGTTTTGCTCATTGAAGCCTTTGAAGAGGCCGGATTTCCGCCCGGGGTTCTCAATCTTGTACAGGGATACGGTGAAACCGTAGGGGAGGCCATGACCGGGCATGCAGGGGTCGATTTGATTTCCTTTACGGGATCAACAGCCGTCGGGCGCCGAATTGCAGGCCGTGCTGCCCCGATGATGAAGCGCCTCATTTTGGAGCTCGGAGGCAAGTCAGCGGCGGTGTGGCTGCCGGAGCTCGAGGGGCATGAGGCCGGCCGGATGGCCGCGAAGAAAGTGCTGGATTCCTTGCTCCTCAATGCCGGACAGACCTGCACGGCGCTATCTCGATTTCTGGTTCCTGCTGAAAAGCTCCAAACCGCTGAAGCGCTTCTCAAATCCGTTCTTGCAGACTACCCGATGGGAGACCCCACGGATCCGGCAACCCGTATGGGCCCCTTAATTTCCGGGGCGCAGTTTGAACGCGTTCGGGAATACATTTCTTCGGGCATCCGCGAGGGGGCTCGTCTGGTTGCCGGCGGGCTGCCGCCGGAACCGGGCGCCAATGACGGATGGTTCGTGCCGCCCGTTGTATTTTCGGATGTCCGGCCTGAGATGCGGATTGCTCAGGAAGAAATCTTTGGCCCTGTCCTGTCGGTGATGCCGTACAACACGCTCGAAGAAGCGCTGGCGATTGCCGACGGCACGCAGTACGGTCTGTGCGGCGCTGTCTTTGGTCCTCATGAGGCAGCGGTGAATTTTGCGCGTCGTATGCGCACGGGGAACGTATACGTGAATGACGCGTCACGCGACCTTGCAGCTCCCTTCGGCGGCTTTAAATCGAGCGGCGTCGGGCGTGAAGGCGGCGTTTTCGGTCTGCTCGAATTTACGGAACCCAAGGCAATTTTTGAGCACGGTTCCTAAGCCGATAAGACGCCGCAACGGGCGAAAGTCATCCCAAGACGATCGCCCGTTTATGCTGTCAGCGCTTTAAGAAGAGGAGCATTAAGAGCCGGCAGCCGATGATGATATAGGCTGAGCTACGAAACGCAGGCGGTTGGCTTGGACCGTTCCCATCCGCCACGAGTAGATCATCATCACGACCAAGCTCACGCCGATGGTGAGCATCAGGTTTGTTGCGCCTGCACCGGCAAGCGCTATGAAGCAGAATCCGCAGCCCAGAACCGCTGCGATGCAGGACAGACGCCCCTGCTGCGAGGTGCTTTCAATGCGAAGCAGATCAATGCAGCTGTAGAAATAAGGGAGCATCGTCAGCAAGACGGCAATCTCGGTGATCATCTCAAAAAGCGAGGCTGCGGAGCCGCCCTTGGCATTGAGTGCAGTGATGAGGAGCATCAGCCCCGTCATTTGACTGGCAGCCAAAATGAGGCCTTTGCGCGGCATGCCCCGATGATCCAGTTCACCATAGATTTTGGGAAAGTGCCCGTCTCGGGCAGCTCGAGCGCCGGCTTGAGTCACCAGAAGCATCCATGAGCCCAGAGAAGTCAGGCAGGCAATCACGGTGCATGCGGCAACAACCGGAGCAGCCCAGTCACCCACCATGAGTGCAACGCTCGCTGCGAATGGCGCGCCGGATTTAGCAATGACATCCGCAGGGAACATGCCGGCAATAGCTTGAAAGCTCAGAACATAAACAATGCCGGCCAGTCCCGTTCCCAGCAATGTCGCAAGCGGCACCGTTTTTCGGGGGTTTTTCACGAGACCCGTGGATACGGAGGCCGATTCGATGCCGATGAATGCCCAGAGGCAGAGCAGTACGCTGCGGATGACCGCTTCGGAATCGGCGGCGCCTGAAGTATTCCAATTGGCGGTGTAGGTTTGGGGATCAAACCAGAACCAGCCGAAGATTGCTGTGCCGGCCACCGGAAGCAGCATGGCGACAAGACCAATGGTTGCCATGCGGCCGATAAAGGATCCGCCCATGAAGTTGAGGATGGTAAAGATCCAGACGATGGCGATGCAGGCCAGACCGGCGGGAATCGGGTCCTGCAGGGCAGGAAAAAACATCGACAGGTAGGAAACCGCTGTCACGCCGATGGCTAGGTTTCCGACCCAGTTGGCGTTGTAGTAAAGAATGCTCGATTGAAAGCCAAAGGCGGTGCTGACTTCACCGGCGTAGGCGACAGGGCCGCCGCTTTGCGGATTGACGGTGGAGAGTCTGGCGTAGACGTAGGCCAGCGACATTGCGCCGATGACTACGATGATCCAGCCGATAAGAGAGATGGAGCCGATCGAGGCGAGGTTGGCTGGCAGCAGAGCAATTCCCTCGATCATGTTGCCGGCAACAATGCCGATACAGACGATAAGCCCAAGTTTGTGTTTTTCGCTTTCATGGCCGGGAGGCTTCATGATGAACACCTTTGCTGCTGGAGCCCCAACCGACGCAGCGCTGAAGGCTGCGGCGGAAGAGGAACTCGAAAGAATCCGCTCGTTATTAAAAGTTTTAATCTCGGGCTTAAACAAAGTCCTCATGAATGCATCATTAATTGCTTTTCCGGTCAACGATTCTTCCCCGGAAATTCCATAAATATTTATCAATAACAATATGTTGATGAATATGTGATTACTTTTGGAAGGCGGGCAGCATCAATTTCGGCAGAGATCATGCCCGGATGAGCGGGCTGCGAAGATTGTTTTTTTAAATATCCGACGATGGAATGAAGCCCGCACGAAGAGACATTCAACGGATTTGAGCTGGTGCGGATGCAGTAAGTCCAAACGTGTATGGAGGGGTGTTTGGGAGTGGTTATGATCAAATCTTTCCAAATACTGGGAATCCGCCGCCATGGAGCTCGATCTCATTACTTTTCTCATCGTTTGTCCGCTCGTTTTTCTCGGCGGCCTCGTTGATGCCGTGGCGGGCGGCGGCGGTCTGATTGCGCTGCCGGCTTATCTCATTGCCGGCGTGCCGGCACATTTGTTTCCTGGCAGTTCACTATGGCTCGCGTTTTCGCGTCATCCGCACATGCCGGGTTCTTTCCTCCAATCTTTGGCCAAATGAACAAGCATGACGCTGCCGTGAAAGGACTAGTCATCCTCACTGGCGTGCAGAGTCTTCTCTGTCTGCCGATTTTGAGCCCATCGACCTTTACGATCTATGAACAATTTACCGATCTTGCCGTCTTCATCACCCTTTTTGCCTTCGTACTCTGCATGAGCGGGAGCTTCGCGCTTGCTAAAGCCGAATGCACATCGCTCGAACGGCGAGAAACCATCAATAGTGTTGCTATCGTGACGATAGCGATGCTGCTTGGTTCGCTCTATTGCCTGAACTTTGGCACCATGAAAATTGGCACCGTACTGCTGTGCTTAGGCTGGGTCTATTACGGCATGCTCAAAGGTCTACCGCTTTCCAATCAATAAGGGTATTTTTTGAAGCCTAGTTCAACTTCATCCAAAAAGGAAAGAGCGCGCAAAATCTATGAATTTTGAACGCTTCTTTCCTGACTTACGCTGCCCTGCTACTGCTGCTTCAGATGCTTCAGCCGCAATATCAGAGGTATCTGCCGAAATATCCGAATCCTGCGCCAACTCCTCTTCCTGTGCACAGCGGAGAAGCTCAGCTCCAGCTACAAGCTGATAACCGCGTTTAGGCACTGTCGCGATATATTCCGGCGCCTCTTGACGGCCGCATCCATCGCGCAGCGCTTTGCGCAGTTCAAAAATGTTCTGCGTGACGGTTTGATCCGTTACTACAGAACGGTTCCAGAGATGCGCAACCAATTCCGTTCGCGAAATCACATGATCGGGATGCCGAGCAAAGAATAATAAAGCGTCCATCAGACGCGGCGGGACTTTCACCTCCGAACAGTCGCGACGAAGGGTATTCTCGGCCGGAAATACCAACCAATCTCCAATTTTCCAAATTTCGCCCAACATAGCTGCTCCCTCTGCAGGTCTTATCAGCTAAGTGAAACTATCTAGTTTAGTCATAATCACCGACGTATATCGACGCCGTTTCCCAGCTGAAAAACCCTGTATTTGCAGATGCCTGTCTCTCTTTATTGCTTCAAAAACAAGCTGTTATACATAATGGTCTCATTATATCTCAGCTCTTTCGCCCGGCATAGTCAGGGAAATAACGCAATCGCGGTTTTCGATGTATCTTGAGTGACTTGCAGTGCCCGTAGTTTCCCTAGATGAATTGTCGATATCAGCTGCCCTCCGCATCACCATGCCCATAAACAACTGATGCAGATAAGCTTATGGATCGATAGACCCCATAAGAGAAAACGGCACGTCGATTTATTACATCCAACATGCCGTGAGGACCTCTCGGCGGCGTCTGCCTGAATACCGCCGCCGCTCGGTTTGGTATTGCTAAAAGCCCTTCAGACAGCCAGACGCTCCATTGCGAGTTCCACCCAAATGGCTGCGCCGGTCGGCAGAACACGGTCGTCGAAGTCAAAGGACGGATTATGCAGATTGGTCGCGCCGTGCGGAGCCTGACCGCCCAAGAAGCAGTAGGCGCCCGGCACCTTTTCGAGCATAAAGGAGAAATCCTCACTTCCCATCTGCGGATTCGCGGCCCACTGAGTCTTGGCTTCACCAACAACTGCAGCAGCAGCCTTCTTCATGGCTTCGGCCAACTGAGGGACATTATCCAAAACCGCATAGATGGACTCAAACTCCACCTCCGCCTTAACGCCGCAGGCGGCAGCGGTCGATACAGCCACTTCTTCAATCCGGCGGCGAAGCATTGCGCCGGTTTTGCTCGAAAAGAACCGAGTGCAGCCGCCGAGTTCAGCTTCCTGCGGAATGATGTTGAAGGCTGATCCCGTATGGATCTTGGTGACCGACACCACCGCCGAGTCAAGCGGCGCAACATTACGCGCAACGATCTGCTGCAAGGCCACAGTGACGAGAGATGCCGCCAAAGCCGCATCTGCCGAAAGCTGCGGAGCGGAACCATGCGCCCCTTTGCCGTGAAGCTTGATCGTGAAAAAGTCCGACCCTGCCATAGCAACGCCGCTCTTCACGGAGAAAGTACCGGGCTCAACATCCGTCCAGTTGTGCATCCCATAGATCTCATCCATGGGGAAGCGTTCAAAAAGACCGTCTTTAATCATGGCCAAGGCGCCGCCCGTGCCTTCTTCGGCCGGCTGGAACACCAGTACGACGCGGCCGCGAAAGTTCCGATGCTGCGAAAGGTAACGCGCGGCAGCCAAAAGCATCGTCGTGTGGCCGTCATGACCGCAGGCATGCATTTTGCCCTTGACGGTCGACTTCCAAGACTGCGACGAACACTCCGTAATGGGAAGCGCATCCATATCGCAGTGCAGACCGATCGAACGTCCCGGCCCCAGATCGCCGTTAATCACGCCGACGACCCCCGTTACGCCGACGTGTTCAGTCACTTCAATACCCCAGGAGCGAAGCTTTTGCGCCACGATCCCGGCCGTTCGCGTTTCTTCAAGACCGAGCTCGGGATGCATATGGAAATCATGCCGCCAATCGGCCAGCTCTTCACGCTCAGCTTCGAGCGTCTCCAAAATCTTATTCATGGCCAAACGCCTCAGAAAAAAAGAAAAATCAGAAAAGATGCGCAGTACGGCCGAACGGGTAGTTCGTGCCCGGCGCTGCAGCGATAAGAGACTTGGTGTATTCGTGCTGCGGGTGGAAAAAGACATCCTGCACATGACCCGATTCCACGCATTCGCCGCGGCGAATGACAATCACATCGTCACAAATCTGACTCGCTACACGCAGATCGTGTGTGACGAAGAGGATGCCGATGCCAAGCTTCACCTGAATTTCTTCCAAGAGCTTCAGGATGTCGGCCTGCACAGAAACGTCCAGCGCGGAAACGGCTTCGTCGCAAATCAGAATTTCAGGCTCACAGGCGAGTGCGCGGGCGATCGAAATGCGCTGACGCTGACCGCCGGAGAATTGATTCGGATAACGATTGAGTGCGTCGGGCGACAGGCGAACAATCTTCATAAATTCCTGCGCGCGCTTCCAAGCTTCTTCCTTGGGAACCCCAAAGTTGACGGGACCTTCCACAATGGATTCACCCACCGTCATACGGGGATCGAGCGAACGGTACGGATCCTGAAAGACCATCTGCAGCCGACGGCGAAGCCCGTGGAGCTTGCGCTTGGGAGCCGCGGCCACATTCTCCCCGTTCACCCACACTTCACCCGAAGTCGGATCAATCAAACGAGCAATTGAACGGGCAAAAGTCGATTTGCCCGAGCCCGACTCGCCGACAATGCCGATGGTTTCACCCCGGCGAAGACGGGCCGAGACGCCCTTTAGTGCGCGCACCTTGACCCGCCCGGTAAAAAAGCCTCCGAGCGTATAGGTCTTCACCACATTCTTCGCTTCCAGAAGGGTCGGATTGCCGTCAACCGGCGGGCGGCGGCGGGGTTTTAATTCCGGCACCGCATTGATAAGCTTATGGGTATACGGCTCTTTCGGATGCTGCAGAACCGATTTGGCAGGTCCCGTTTCGATCTGTTTGCCGAGTTCGAGCACCACAACCTGATCAGCAATTTCACTCACTACGCCAAAGTCGTGCGTAATGAAAAGGACCGCCGTGCCGTTCTTCTTTTGAAGTTCCAGAATGAGCTTCAAAATGCTCGCCTGCGTCGTCACATCGAGCGCGGTGGTGGGTTCGTCGCAGATCAGCAGATCGGGCTTAAGCAAGAGGGCCATTGCAATCACAATGCGCTGACGCTGTCCGCCCGAAAGCTGATGCGGATATGAGCGGAAAATTCTCGGCGGATCCGGAAGCCGCACCTCCTCGAAGAGGTCAAGAATACGGATGCGGCGTTCATATGGTCCCATCGGGACGTGTGCTCTGAGGAGTTCATCCATTTGATCGCCGCAGGTCATCACCGGATTCAGAGCGGTCATCGGTTCCTGAAAAACCATCGCCATCTTGGCGCCCCGCAGCCGGCGTATTTCGTCCGGTGTTCGGCGAAAGAGATCCATCCCGAGGAGCTTCACCGAACCCTCGGCCGGTGCGAGTCCCTTCGGCAACAGTCCCATAACCGTTGAAGCGATAACAGATTTTCCAGACCCCGACTCGCCGATCAGACACGTCACCTCACCCTCATTGACCGTGAAGGAGACGTGCTCAACGGCATTCGGACGATCGCCGCCCGGCGGCAGACTTACGGCAAGGTTTTCGACCTCAAGCACTGGGAGCTTTTGAGCCCTGAGAGAAGATTCCGTCATTTGTCGCTCCGCTTCGAGAACTTCGGGTCCAGTGAATCGCGCAGACCGTCACCGAGAATATTGACTGAAAGGATCGTGAGAACGAGGAATATGCCGGGCAGCAGCACCATGTGCGGATACGCATTGAACTGGCTGCGCCCTTCGGCCATGATGTTCCCCCAAGTCGCTGCCTCAACCGGCATGCCGACCCCCAGGAAGGACAGAATGGCTTCGACCAGAATGGCTTCGGCACAAACATAGGTGCCCTGCACGATGAGCGGCGCAGTGGCGTTGGGGAGGATGTGACGCAGGAGAATCTTCCACACCGGCGTATCCAAGGCAATGGCCGCTTCAACGTAGGGTTCCTCTCGCACCGACAGCACAACGGAGCGCACCAGTCGGGCAATGCGCGGAATACTCGGAATAGCGATGGCGGTCACCACGATGACCAAAGCGTTGCCGAACATAGCAATCAAACTGATTGCGAAAAGGATGGCCGGGATAGACATAAAGCCATCCATCACGCGCATCATCACGGCATCCACCCAGCGGAAATAGCCCGAAAGCAACCCGGCAACCGTACCGAAGAAAACAGCGAGGAGCGCCACTGAAATGCCGAGCGTGATGGAAACGCGGCCGCCGTAGAGCGTGCGGCTCCAGATATCTCGGCCAAGCGAGTCTGATCCCATCAGGAAGAAGTGCTCGAACTCGTCGCCGTCGAGCGTCATAAAGACATTCGTTGTGCCGGGCAGCAGGTTCTGACTGCCCGGATCGAGCATCGTCGGATCGATTGTTCCGAGCCAAGGCGCAAAAATCGACATCAAAATCAAAAGGAGCAGCACGCCGCCGCCGAGACGGACGGAACCGTTGGCGAAGACTTTGCGCAGAGCGTTCTTAAACATTCCCAGTCTCCTCACTCGCGGATCCGCGGATCAAAAAGCGTGTAGCTCAAATCGATCAGCAGGTTGATGAACATGTAGAGCATCGAGAAAAAGAGCGTGACGCCCTGAATGAGCGGATAGTCGCGCGACATCACCGCATCGATCGTGAGACTGCCGAGCCCGGGAATGGCGAAGACAATCTCCGTCACTACAACGCCGCCGATCAGAATCGCGATGCCGACGCCTACGACCGTGACAATGGGAACAGCAGCATTGCGAAGCGCATGGCCGAGCAGCACCTGCATTTCAGTGATGCCCTTGGCGCGGGCCGTACGAATAAAGTCTTCCGTAAGCATCTCCGCCACCGATGCACGCGTAACGCGCGCGATGAGCGCCACATAGATGCAGCAGAGCGTGAGAGACGGCAGAATCAGGTGCGAGATCCACCCCTCAATGCTTTCGTCATAGCGGACGTAGCCCTGCGACGGCAGCAAATTGAGCTTTAACCCAAAAAGCCATACGAAACAGTAGCCCAGCACGAAGGACGGAATGGAAAAACCCAGGACAGAAAAACCCATCAAGGCACGGTCAACCCAGCCACCTTGGCGGTAAGCCGCCCAAGCGCCGAGCGGAACGGCAATGAGAACGGTGAGAACGATCGTGAAGCCCGCCAGTGACAATGTCGGACCAACGCGGTCGGCGATCAGATCCGCCACCGGCCGGTTGAGAAAGTAGGAGCGGCCGAGGTCGCCCTGAATGAGTTCCATGCACCAGCGTACAAACTGTTCGGGCAGCGGATCGTCCAGTCCCAGCTCGGCGCGGATGCGGGCAATGTCGGCAGCCGTGGCGGAATCGCCCGCGATAGCCGCTACCGGGTCACCCGGCGACAAATGGAGCATCAGGAAAACAATCAGCGCGACGATCAGTGCGACTGGAATGAAGGCCAGGAACCTTCGAAGAATGAACATGTCTGGTCTCCTATTCTCTTTTAGAGCGGGAGTCTGCAGAAAACGAGGGGTCTCTTTTTCGATAAAGGCAGAATCGAACACAAAGCGTTTCGGCCGGAGGCGCAGAATGTCTCCGACCGAAAAGCCGTGTGTGCGTTTGAGGCGCTTAGTCCTTCTTCAGACCCCAGAAGACGCTGATCGGAGCCTCAACCAGCCCGGAAATATTCTTTCTGAGCGCAATGATGGGCTTGGCTTCACCGAGCATGCCGTAGACGCCAGAATCCATGACGCGCAGCTGAATGCCTTCGGCAAGCTCTTTGCGTTTGGCCAGGTCCGAAGTTCCCACAAACTCATCCTTTAGCGCTTCAAGCTTCGGATCGTCCGTCCAGCCGAACCACCCCTTCAGACCGCTGCCGGTGAGCGGCGCAAAGAAGAGCGGGTTGAACGTATCGGCCTGATTCCAGAAGGTGATGAAGCCGTTCCAGCCGCCCTCAGATACGGGGGAGCTCTTCGTACGGCGCGTGACCAAAGTGGCCCAGTCCATCGACTGAAGATCGACCTTGAAGCCTGCGCGGCGCAGCAGTTCAGCCATCACCGGCGGATATTTATTCAGGCTCGGCATATCGGCCGGCAGCATCAGGACAACGGGCGTGCCGTCATAGCCGGCTTCCTTCAAAAGCTCCTGAGCACGCTTGAACTGAGGCTTGCCGGTGAAATAGTCGGTCTTGTCGGACGCATAAAGCGAGCCGCACGGGTAAATCGACGTGCAGGTGTTCCAGAGCTCCTTATGCACGATCTGTGCGCGCTGCAGCGCCGCCTGATTGATCGCCATGAGCGCGGCCTGCGCAATCTTCGGATTGTTAAAGGGCGGAATGGCATGGTTCAGATGCAGCATCGCCGACTGTTTGCCCGTCTGGTTAAGGAGCTGAATATCGGGGTTCTTTTTGAGCACCGAATACTGTTCATTGGGCACCATTTCAACCACGTCGACTTCGCCTTTTTCAATGGCATTGGCGACCGTCTGCGCATCGCGCAGGATCACCCAGTCGAGCTCATCGACGTAGACGTGCTTGCCGCCGGCCGTGCCGTCAGCGGGCTCGTTGCGCGGCACATAGTACGGGTTCTTAAGGTAGACCACCTTTTCGCCCGGACGATAGCGGTCTGCCGCAAACATGTAGGGACCTGAGCCCGTCATATCGGTAATCTGCTTGAAGGGGTCGGTCTGAGCGACCTTCTCGGGCATCACAAAAAGCGGAATGGACGACGGTTTGGAGAAGGCATCGAGCACCATGCCGAAGGGCTTTTTAAAGTCGAGCGTAAAGGTGCGGTCGTCCTTGGCTTCGAGCTTCTCGGCAGCTGCAAGCAGCTTCGCTCCGAGATTGTCACGCGCACCCCAGCGCTTAATGGATGCAATGACGTCTTTGGTCGTGAGCGGCGTGCCGTCAGAGAATTTCAGCCCTTCACGCAGCGTGAAGCTGTAATGCAGATTGTCGGGCGACGCCGTGTAGGTATCAACGAGCTGCGGTTTGATTTCGCCCTTTTGCGTGAGGCCAAAGAGCGTGTCGTAGATCATGTAGCCGTGGTGACGCGTCACGAACGCGGTCGTCCACACCGGATCGAGTACCTTCAGGTCGGCGTGCGGCACAACCTTCAAAACCGTTTCTGCCCAGGCCGGGGCAGCGAGCATCAGCGCGGCAGTGAGAGCCGCGAGCGTTTTCTTACAGCAAAGCGCCATTTTTTTCTTCCTTCAGAAATCGAACGGTTCGAATGACTGCTCGCGCGCGCTCAATGCGGTATGCCGCGAAGATTTGAGCGCACCGAGTCATTCGTCCGTGCGGCGTGCGAGTGGATGTGTTTCTGCCGGATGCTTCCATCCGAGAAGACTGCTGCGATCCGTTTCCGAGGCGGACCCAGAATTTCTTCTTCCCATTTGTTGACCGTCTATATCGCGGCCTCGGTTTCACTCTACAGCGCTGATTTCGTCTTAACGGCCGCGTAAGCTTTTCGCCGCAGGAATCCTGCCGATTGATGACAGCCGCCAAAGAGATACCGTCGAATGTCCTAAGCGGTATGTCGGATTACGGCACGCCGCATCCTCAAAATCCACCCGGTACTGCACCGTTTTTGTCTGAAGGAAGATGGATTGACCGCACGTTCTGAACCCTAAGGGTACTTTGAGAAGAGGGGATGCAGTGCTGGAAAAATGCCATCCATAGCCGGCCAATCCTTGTGTCGAGCTGCCGCCATCACCAATAAAGTGGGTGAGGCGCAGATCAGCGCACCGGCATCGTTTATCAGTGCACTCAAGACTGCTGCAGGAGGATGCCCGGCAAAACCAGAAAAATGGATGCAGTCAATCAACTAAGCCATAGCCCAAGCATCCGGCGCTATTACGCATAAAAGAAAACTCCCGAAGGCCGCTTTTCGGCTTAGGTCGGATCGGGTCTTTCGGGAGTTTTCAATGCGTTAGGCTATAGCATTACGGCAGATAGTAAGTTGCTCCAACGTAAAAAGCACAAGCCGTATAGTTTGGACTGGCATATAAGCCGGAAGTCAGCTCTGATCCGCTCGGGGCATCGCTGCCGAGGTGCCGAATATCGTTCGAGTCAACCTTCCCAAAAAGCGCCGCGCCTTCAAGTTTCCACTGCTGCGTGAGTTTCCAGCCGAAGTCCGCCTGAGCGTAGTGTGACTTGTACTGGTTTTTCCAGTCCATTAACCCTTTTGCGGCGTTTTTGTCCTTGTCAAAGCCATAGACGTAACGCATCGCAAATGTCCAGGGAGCATTGACTGGATGGAGCCCGAAACCAGCGCCTACCGTATGAGAGGTCATCGTATCGTTGAGATCGCCTCCGTTGGCATCAATCTCTGCTTTCATACGATCAAATGCATAAAAGCCAAAGAGATTCCAGTCACGTGACGGTGCCCAATCCACATCCACTCCGGCGGTAGTGCCGTGCGCACTTGTCATGGCGTATGTCACCGTCGGATTTTCCGGCGCATCGAAACTCTTCAGATACCATGAACCGAGCAGACTGACCGTGACCGAGTCTATGAGCGACGAAGTCAAGTTGAGCTTGAATGCCGTTTGGTCATAGCCAAGACGATCCCAGGGCGTTGATTCCCTTGTGACATCCTCGGCATCAATGTAATTCTTGGCGGACTGACCGCTCACTTCGAGCCCTAGGCTGCCCGAGAGCGTGTTTGACATGCGCTTTCTAAGCGCCATGCCGCCCGTATAAGTGCGTACATTTTCGACCACTTGTTCGTCATCGCGGTCAAGATACTTGCCGTAAACTCTGGCGGAATAACCTCCGCCGAAAGAATAGACGGCATTGGCCGAAAACTTATTTTCCGAATAATCCTGATCCGTTGTGATGATCGCCGAGGCGGTATCCACGGACTTGTCATAACGACGGAACCCATAGTCTAGATCGAGCTTAAGCTGCGGCAGCGGTGAAGAGGTGAGCGCAACATTAAAGCTTGGAACGCGGGCCTTCACGTTGTATCCCGCCGCACTGAGCCCTGTGGACGAATCCAGAACCGCGTCATCCAATTGGCTCCAGGCATACCCTGCAGCCACATCAAGACGCGACGTTTGTCCAATATCGAATGACGCATCCGCTTTCACGCGGTGAAGGGTATTGGAGGGATCGATTGCGCGGCCTGCAATCGTGGGCTGGCCCTGAGCATTGTTCACAAAATAGAGCAGCGGGCCCGCATCATTTTCAAACTTTGAGAGTTCATAGCCAGTCGAAGCACGCCATCCGGAACCGATGTATTCGATTGAAGCAGCTGCCTGATGATGCGTGTCATCGAGCTCATAGGCGCGATTGTAGGTATTGCGTTTGAGCAAAACCGAACTCGTTCCCTGTCGATGGTCTGCCCGATAGGCTATGCGCGTATCCACGTTATCCGCGGGCAGCCATCTTGCTCCGACACGATAAACATCGCGGATCGTCTCAAGGTCCAATTTGCCGTCTTTCACGTTCGCGTCTTCCGCGACGACATGGCGAATGCGCTTTGCCTCACCTTCGAGCGCATACTTCCCTGCCTTCTGATATTCCGCCCGCAAACGAGGAATCGGAGAACCCAAGTTGTCGCCTGAAAGGCGCCAGCCTTCAGCGGCAGTTCCGCCAGAGAGATTGACGTCAACATCTGCGCCTCCCTCTGCTTTGCCGTAGCCATTCCAGGATTTAGCCGCCGCTGTGCTTGAACCATTGGCGGCGCTCACTTCGCCGCCCATTCGAATAGCGTTTGCACGATCCGCTTCGGCCGCAGACTGCGCTTCGTCAAGTGTCAACGGAATCTGATCAAAGGCCGAAGCCCCGACTGCGGAGAAAGCTCCTGCCAGCGCAAGCGCCAGACGCGCAGCTTTGAAATGCATTGCGTTCATCATTTTCTCCTCGCGTTAATTCTCAAACTTGCGGCCGTCGATATGGTTGGAACCATGCACCTGCGGATGACAGTTCAGGCAGCCTCTCGCGGCATTGACGGTATCGGTCGGACTGTGATGAGAAGCGGCATGACAGCTCTTGCAAAGCATCGGATCACTCATCTTGAGCATCGCCCCTTTGTTGGAGCCGTGCGGGTTGTGGCAGTTGCCGCAATCCTCTGTGACGGGCTGATGGCCGTGAAGGAAGGGACCGCGCTTGCCGGGGTGGCAGCTGTAGCACGTATCGTTGGTGTTCCCTTTCTTCGTCATCGCTTCGTCGCCGGGCTGCGAGCCATGCGGGTTATGGCAGGACACGCAGTTCATTTGCCCGGAGAGCAGCGGATGTGCAGTCGTTTTAAAGAGATCGGCTTTTTGTTCAGCGTGGCAGGAAATGCAAAGCGCCGTGGACGTCCGATCATTTAAAGCAACATCAGCCTTATGGTTCGAATGGCAGGAAACACACCCCACCTGTGCGTTCTCATGCGCAGAATGTGCCCAGTGCTTTTGCTCCCCTCCTTTGTGGCAGCTCGTGCAAACGGCATTTGATGCTTTTAAATTTTCTTCGCTCATAAAACCGTTCACGTCTTTCTTAAACGTAAACTGAGGCTTTTCTTTCATCGGGTTCGACATATGCCGCAGCGTTTCGCCGTGACATGTTGAACAGTTTTTGCCTGGTGTGCGGCTGTCTGCAGTCACACCATGACGACTCATGAAGTAGTTTTTCGTGAGGTCCTGATGGCAAGCGGCACAGGGTACGGACTTTGTGAGGCCTTCATCCGCCGTTTGCGCAGCCCAGAGGGGCGCTGCGCAGACAAAAAGACCAAGCGGCAGCAGAACTTTCTGCAAAGCTCGATGCATGATTTCTCCTTTCTAAGGGTCGGTAGACGAAGCTTGTTTTCGGAGTTTTTGACGTATCTCCTGATGTTCTTCTGCTTCGACGGAAGCGATTCTAAAAATTCGCTTCTCAAGCGACGTCAAAGGAATTTGACGTCAACCTTAAGAAAGGTAAAGCACTGCTCAATCTTTTGAATCAGCTCAATTCGCGGCTTTAAGGCGAAATAAACGTATTGTTATTTATGGTTTTTTATCTTTTCCAAAAAACTCAGCAACATTTAAATGCGTGCGTCCGCAACGGCCCTGAGATCTTCAAATGCAACGTGTTCGAGAACAAAACCATAGAAATAAAAATCATGTTTATGAGATAAATAATAATTTACGTACCTATTTATTTTTTACCGCATAACTTTAAGTGAGTTTTCTTTGTTGACACGAAATCGCTAGTGCCTCTGTCTTATTGGTCTCGAGATCCTTATACTTCTTTCCGCCTCACTTCGGGTTTACACTTAAGCGTCTCTGCTGACTCGAGCACCATGACCGTTCGCCTTCTTATCATTGACGATGATCCTGACCACTGCGCCAATCTCTCGGACTTCTGCGAAGACCTTGGCTGGAGAGCTCAAACCGCCTGCAGCGCTCACGAAGCCGAATACTTCCTCCATAAAGAAACCTTCAGTCTGATAGCGCTTGATGTGACGATGCCGGGCATGGACGGCGTTACCTTCTGCCGGCGACTTCGTGAACGCGGCGTGAAGATTCCCATCCTGATGCTCACGGCCAACAATTCCGTTGCAGAACGCATTGACGGGCTCCGTGCCGGTGCGGACGATTATCTCGGCAAACCTTTTTCTTTTAATGAATTTGAGGCACGGGTCTCAGCCATTCTTCGCCGTACAGCCCCTGAAAAACTGATGGTTGAGGATCTGGTTTATGACCTCTCGACGCATCGAGCCACAAGAGCCGGCAATCCGTTGAAAATCAAAGGCATTGCGCAGCGCATCCTGGAAGAACTCATGAAGGCGAGTCCGGAAATTGTGGACCGCGAACATCTCACTGCCGCTATTTGGCCTGACGATGATGTTCCTGACGCGGATAGTTTGCGGGCGAATATCTATCTGCTGCGTCAGGCCGTGGATAAACCGTTCGCAACGGCATTGATCCGCACGCACACAGGGGCGGGCTGGTCCATCGGCCGCTCCCAGCGATAAATCCCTCGATTGAGTTTCAAGCATGGACTTCTCGCACTTGCGTCATCGCTTTCGTCACGCCTCGCTCGGCGCCCGCGTCATTGCCGGCCTGATCATCCTGACGATTTCAATCGCTGCGGTCTACTCTGTCACCCTCTGGTGGAGTTTCACTTGGGTGAAGAACTATGTCGCCGCCGATCTCATGAATTCGCAGCTTACCGCGAAGATCCAAGCACTTGAAAACGGTGTAGCGCCGCAGACCAACCCGGGCGTTACGCTCTACGGCACCAGGCCGGACGTAAAGCCCTTCCCGCAGGCTTGGGAGCTGTTCTCACCCGGACTTCATGAAATAGAGCTCGAACGCCCCTATTTTCTTTATATCGCTGACCGCGGTGCGAACACCTATGCACTTTTAAAGCAGCAAGGTTGCTTCAAGCGGGCGGAAACCGCATATTTTCATCTTATCGGCACGGTTGCTTTACTGGTTGCGTTAGGTGCTTTTGGCGGCGGATGGCTGCTCTACCGCAGCATAATGTCGCCTATCCGCAGACTTGCAGACAACGTCATCCATGCGAGTTCCGCGGATCAATATCTGCCGATCAGCACGCCGCACAATCAGGACGAAGTGACAGTCCTCGCGCGAAGCTGCGATATTGCACTCGAGCGCCTCTATACCGCTCTCGAACGAGAGAAACGCTTCACGGGTGACGTAACGCACGAATTAAAAACCCCCATTCAGACACTCACAGGCAGCCTTGAACTGCTGACGCGCAGCCCCCTAACCGATCGGCAGCGTGCTCAGGCAGAACGCGCCCAGCGTGCACTCAAGGACATGCAGGTGCTAGTTGACACTTTCCTGCAGATTTCTCGTGAAGCCGAACTCATCGGCTCAGTCACACCTGACACCCTGACCCGGATGATCCGACACTTGGAAGAAATCTGGAGACCACAGGCAGAAGCCAAAGGGCTTCAGCTGCAGGTTATTCAGGAAGCGGTCTGTACAGGTTTCTACTCGCCGATTCTTCTGGGAGTCGTTCTTAACAATTTGCTCCGAAACGCTGTCACCTATACAGCATCCGGAACCGTGCAAATTTTTGAAACTGCGCATGGCTTTGTTGTAGAGGATGAAGCGGGCGGCATCTCCCCCGAACGCATTGCGGCTATATTCTCTGCACCCCGCAGATTCGTCGATGCCGACAACAACGGCATTGGTCTTTCATTAGTTCGGCGGATCTGCGCTCGCTGCGGGTGGGCTTTGAGACATGAAAACACTCTGCACGGTTCAAGATTCTCAGTGGTTCTGACGGCCTGACGAGCGATGCCCTTGCAAGGATCGCCCGTCACATCAATGCTGCTAAGGGAAAGCCGTTTCTGCCTCCCGTATGAATGAAGTTCACGCCGAGGCGCTGCGCCGTAAGTCCGTCCGTATCTGGGTTATCTCCAAGAAATACCACCTCACGACGATTTGCTCCCAACATCCGCAAAGCTTCTTCAGCCAGCAGTGTTTCTGGTTTGCCCACTAATACGGGCGAGCATGCCGTTTCCAATTGACAGCTCACCGCGCTCCAAATAGCGCCTGTTTCCATCCGTACATTTTCACCCTAATGACATGGACCACCCACCTACCCAGTGCGTCACAACG
>UMHK01078483.1_pt1 | contig 24128 bp, 17 predicted proteins | sample 1965521 | NCBI WGS metagenome assembly UMHK01 (sample SAMEA4836097, study PRJEB28245) | human gut metagenome | biome: gut microbiome; material: fecal sample | place: Denmark | collected 2008
CGGTCTTTCTCGCCGGCGCCGCACAGGCGGCGGAACAGGCGGCCGACCCCTATCCGCCCGTGAAGTTTGATCTGCCCGAGCATCAGGCCTTTGTTGATTCGCTCAAGCTCGACCCCGCGCGCCATCAGGGGCCGCAGACAAAGGAAGAAATCAAGGCTGAACTCACCAAGATCTTCAACGAAAAAACCGAGCAGCACGCCCTCACGAAGCACTATGAAAAAGGGCTTACCTGCGTGACCTGCCATGATCAGCAGCGCGTGGGCGGCCCCGACTGGATGACGTCCGTGACGGCCCCGGAAATGAAGAAAGAATGCGGCGACTGCCATGAAACGCAGAAAGCCGTCTTTGCGAAGACCGATACGCATCAGAAGATCACCTGCGTGGCCTGCCATATGCCCAACATCCCTTCGCCCGAAGACTTCACCGGCCCCGACGCTGTTGAGCAGTACTACTCGGCCGTGCGCCGCTCGCATCTCTACCGCATCAATACGGACCCGACCGCACAGACGCTGATCCGCTCCGACGCGAAGGAAGGTTCCGGCGAACGCCTCTGGACCTATGCGCTTGACAAGAAGGGTCATGCCTATGTTGATATCGTTTGGTCCTGCGGCCGCGCCGCGCCGGGCGACTACACGCTCTCGGGCGACGGTCAGGGCTGCCACAGTCCTGCAACGAGCACGCTTGACGAGGGGCTGCGCTACGGCAGTCAGCAGGCGATCTATGACGAGATCCAAAAGTGGCAGGAACCGGTCAAAGCCAAGTTTGCTGAAATCGAAAAGGGGCTCGAGCGCATCAAGCAGCTTCTGGAAGTGACCAAACTCACGCCTGAAGAACTCGCCGAAGTGCACCTGATGCTCGACAAAGCTCAGGAAATCTACGACCAGGTGAAAAAAGACGGTTCGTGGGGCGTTCATGCGCCGCGCTACCTCTTGGATCGCGTGACGTCCGGCGCCGCCTACATCGTGCGCGCTCAGGCCATCGTCGACAACGGGGGCTACCAGACCGCTGCCGACAAACGCGCCGCTGAGAAGAAGGCCGCCAAGTAACGGCTTTCACTGAGCTTCGGGGGATTCCATCCCCCGAACGATCCTCATTTCACCTATTGCGGTTTCTGGCGGACTTCAGGCGCTAAGTCTTGCTGCCGCCCGTCACCGCTAGGGAGATCCAAGTGACCCAAAACATTGACCGGAGAAGCTTCCTCACGGCAGCCGCCGGCGGACTTGTCGTCATTTCGCTCGGAGGGTGCACCTCCGACACGGTCGACGGCAAGAAGCGCCCGCACTACGTGATGGTCTTCGACCAGAATAAATGCGTCGGCTGCGGCGAATGCAAACGCGCCTGCAACGAAGCAAATCACCTCCCTCCAGGGCGCTCGCGTGTGCTTTTGCAGCGCATGCCGGGCCCAGACCGTCACTACATCCGCGTTTCCTGCCAGCAGTGCGTGGATTCGCCTTGCGTGAAGGTCTGCCCGACCGGCGCCTGCCACCACGATCCGGAAACCAACATCGTCACGATGAATACGGACCGCTGTGTCGGCTGCAAATACTGCATCGCAGCCTGCCCCTACAACGCCCGCTGGATCAACCCGGAAACCAAGGTAGCCGACAACTGCGACTTCTGCCTGCATTCCAAGAACCTTGCCGCCGGCGAGCTTCCCGGGTGCGTAGCGCACTGCCGCTTTCATGCGCTCTCCTTCGGCGACCTCAATGATCCCAACTCCTTCGTTTCGAAGCTGCTCAAGGCGAAGGACACGGTGCGCATTCGTCCGTGGCTTGGCACTGAACCAACCCTGCGGTACATCCCCGTGGTTAAAACCGGAGTTCGATAATGGACGGCGTTCTTGATTTTTCAATCGGTCTCACCGAAGGCGTCGCCTGGCCGTGGCCGATTGCCGTGTACCTTTTCCTCGCAGGCATCTCGGGCGGCTCGTTGGGCGTAATACTCACGATGATGAAGCTTCGGGGGCTTTCGGGCGACGAACCGCTCCTCAAAGCATCCTCGTCGATCGCGCTGGCAACGATTCTCCTCGGCATGCTCTGCCTGGTGCTCGATCTGACCGATCCGCTCTTTTTCTGGCGCATTCTCGTCTTCTACAACCCGACGAGCGTCATGAGCGTGGGCGTGATGATGCTCCTTTTTTACATCCCGCTTACTGCGGTGCTCACGGTGATTGTACTTCGGCACAGTCTGAAGTGGCTGCCGTTTGGTCTGGGCGGTTTGGTGGAAAAATTGGGCGACATCTTCAATAAAGCCAGAGGCCCGATCACCTGGATCGTTCTCTTTCTGGCATTCGGCATCTGCGCTTACACTGGGTTCCTGATTTCCGCACTGATCCGCTATCCGCTCATCAATACGGCCGTGCTGCCTGCGCTCTTCGTAGCGTCGGGCGTCTCGGCGGGCACAGCTGCGGCGAAGCTCCTCGCAACTGCGGTATTCGGTGAAAAACGCGATTCGCATACGATGCATATCCTGCACCTGGCCGAATGGCCGATGATGGCAGCCGAAATCTCCTGCATTTTCATGATCGCCATGGCGATGATCTTCGGCATGGCCGGAGCTCAGGCCGCGGTCACCGCCTTCACGACGGGCGTCTGGGCCACCGTCTTCTGGGTGGGCGCTGTGGGAGTCGGCTTCGGCGTGCCGTTTGCGCTCGGCATGACGGGCTGCACTCGTTCGGCTGCCGGCTTTTGGACCGCTGGATTTGCAGCAGTTGCCGGCATGATGTGCCTGCGCCTCTTCATCCTTTACGCCGGCCAGCTCAACTCTCTGATGCTCACTCCGGTATAAGTTTTTTCCTCCTCAATCTCCTAAAGCTCTCCATGGCATGCAGCGTCCGCAGCGCCTGCTTTCTGTCGATCGGTACCATCGGTCAGAAAGAAGCGCTCGAATGCACCAATGCCTCTCTCAGAGATCTCTGCAGAAGATAAAAGCGAAAGCAATATCTTCTGCAGTAAATCTCATGGCGGAACCCCTTCCTCGAGTGTGGTTCCGCTTTTTTTGTTCCTCATGCAGAGAAGCGCCTACTGCCTACTTACTGCCTACTTACTGCTAAGCATGCAGTTAACTGTCGGCTTAGCAAGTGTGAAATATCGGCCCCTTATCCGCTAAAGAGCTATCCAGAGAGACCTCTGAAAAAGCGCTTCATGGCTTTTGCCAACAGACAATAATTCAAGAGAATCAAGGCAGTCTATGGAACGTAAGTCCTGAGTTGCTGCCGCGGACCAGCAAAATGTTGATGCCGACAGCCACGGTTTGCTCACAGAGAAGCTACTGCGTATCTACTGCCTACTTACTGCTTATGTGGCTGCTTGGCAGGCAGTTGACTGCCTGCTTAGCAAGTGAAATGAGTCACTTCATTTCCGCGATGTCCGCTCAGAACCACTGTCCGAAGCGACGAATGTAAAAGCGCTTCATGCCTTGTGCCAGCAGACAGTAACTGAAGAGAATCGCGGCGAGCCACGGGAAATATGTCCAGGGCAGCGGCTGCAGGCCAACCATGGCACCGAGCGGCGAAAACGGAATGCCGATGCCGACAGCCACAATCACAACCGTCATCAGCAGAACCGGCAGCGCGGCGCAGCTTTGGAAGAACGGAATTTTTTCGGTTCTCAGCATGTGTACCACCAAGGTTTGCGAAAGCAGTCCCTCAATGAACCAACCGGATTGGAAAAGTGACTGACTGGCCGCGGAATTGGCGCCGAAGACAAACCACATCACGGCGTAAGTTGCAATGTCAAAGACCGAGGACGTCGGACCGATCCAGAGCATGAAGCGGCCGATATTCTGCGCGTCCCACTTGCGCGGCTTCTTCAGAAACTCCGGATCCATCTTGTCCCATGGGAGTGCAAGCTGAGAGAGGTCATAGAGCAAATTCTGGATGAGTAGATGAATCGCCAGCATCGGCAGGAACGGCAGAAAGGCGCTTGCAACGAGCACGGAGAAAACGTTGCCGAAATTCGAGCTCGCCGTCATGTTGATGTACTTGATAATGTTGCCGAAGGTTTCGCGTCCTTTGAGAACGCCTTCTTCGAGAACCATCAAGTCCTTTTCCAGCAAGATGATGTCGCTCGCCTCCTTGGCGATATCGGCCGCGCTGTCGACGGAAATGCCGACATCCGCGTCTTTCAAAGCCGGGGCATCATTGATGCCGTCGCCTAAAAAGCCGACTGTGCGGCCGTTTTTCTGCAGCACACGCAGAATGCGGGCCTTCTGCTGCGGCGTGAGTTTGGCGAATATGCTGCCCGTCTGTGCGGCTTGCGCGAGCTCAGCGTCCGAAAGGGCCTCGACCTCCGATCCGACCAGAACCTGATCGGCGTCAATGCCGACTTCAGCGCAAATGCTGGCCGTCACGACCGGATTGTCGCCCGTAAGCACCTTGACTGCCACGCCGTGTTCGCGCAGCGCCAGTATGGCTTTGCGTGCGCTCTCTTTGGGCGGATCGAGGAAAGTGAGAATGCCTTCGACCGTGAGACCGCACTCATCGTCGTTGACAAGCGACGCCTTCGTATGGTCGGACAAGCGTTTTCTCGCAACGATCAGTACACGGAATCCCTGCTTATTGAAGGCTTGCGTTTGTTCGAGAAGCCCGTGGGCGCGCTCTGGCGTGAGGGGCACCAAAGAGGCGCCCTCCTGCAGGTGCGTGCAGATGCTGAGCATTTCTTCCACCGCGCCTTTGCAGATCAGGCAGCGCTCTTTGGAAGCAGTATCTTCAACGAGCACCGATACACGGCGGCGGACAAAGTCAAAAGGCAGCTCGTCGAGCTTCATAAAGCGCTCGCGCACGGCTCGATCCAAATGAGATTCGCCGCAGCGAAGAACAGCCTGATCGATCAGATTTTTGGCGCCGCTCTGGCTGCTGCTGTTAAGCCAGGCATAGGTGAGCACGGTCGAACTTTCTTTGCCCTGCGCATCCAGATAATGCTCGAGGATGATCTTGTCCTGAGTGAGCGTTCCGGTTTTATCCGTGCAGAGGACGTCCATTGCGCCAAAGTTCTGAATGGCATTGAGGCGCTTGACGATCACTTTGCGCCGGCTCATGGCAACAGCGCCTTTGGCCAAATTGGAGCTCACGATCATGGGCAGCATTTCCGGCGTCAGCCCGACCGCAACAGCCAGTGCGAAGAGTGAGGCCTCAAGCCAGTCGCCTTTGGTAAATCCGTTGATGAAGAGCACAACGGGAGCCATGACCAGCATGAAGCGGATCAGCACCCAGCTCACGCTGTTGACGCCTCGATCAAAAGCGGTCATGGCGCGGGTGCCGATGATCGACTTGGCAAGCGAACCAAACCAAGTGCTGTTTCCGGTTGCCACGACTACGGCTGATGCATGGCCGCTCACGACATTGGTCCCCATGAGACAAATGTTTTTCAGGTCAAGCAGGTCCGCTTTGGCATCAGCATTCGGCAGCGTCTTCCGGGTCGTCAGCAGGTCCGCATCGGGTGCTGCATCCCCTTTTTCGACCGGCAGCGCTTCGCCGCTCAGGATCGACTGACTGACAAACAAGTCGCGCGACTCCAGAAGGCGCACATCGGCCGGCACAAGATCACCGGCGGCGAGATAGACCACATCGCCCGGAACCAATTCACTGATGTCGACTTCTGCGCGGGACAGCGCCGAAGAGCCGTCCCCCGGGCGCCGGACCGTTGCCGTCGTCTTTACCATTGACTTTAGTGCCTGAGCGGCCTTATTTGTGCGGAATTCCTGCCAAAAGCGAAGCAGACCGCTCAAGATAATCATCGTTGACATGATGACGATGCCGGCCGGCTCCGCTTCTTCGCCCTGTGCGAGCGGGAGCCAAACATCCGTGAAGCAGCTGATGGCAACGAGCACGAGCAGCACGTAAATGAAGGGGCTGTTGTAGGCGCCTAAAAGCTGGCGGTAAACCGGCGGCGCTTTTTCCTGAGCGACCTCATTGCGGCCGTAAATGTCAAGACGCTTTTTGGCTTCTTCAGCGCTCAGCCCGGCAGGCGTCGCACTCAGCCAGGCAAGCACCACATCGAGTGTTTGATGGGCTGCCCGTTCAACCGCGAAAATTCTGGTTTTGCGCTGCTTCCCGTTTTCCGCAGCATTCCGGCCGAGGAGCCGGTTCTTTTTGGTCATGTCGGTCATGACACACCTCTTGGATTTGGGTTGACCGCAGCGCTGCTTGTCGCTTAAAGCGCTCCCGACGCAGTGAGCGGTCAGGGTTTCACTGCCGCGCCTGAGGCGCAGCTCCGTCAGACGGCCGATGGGTCTCCAGCCCATCGCCATATGTCTTCATTTCATTTGTGACTGCCGTTCACCCTTCTTTAGCGGTGAAGACGTCTTCCTCAGTCAATGAGAAACCGTAATATTTGGGACCCCAAAAAGTACCGCACCAACCATTAAAAATGATCAGAACGCGTCCATTTTTTGGGCGCAAAAATACCCCTGCATTTCAAGAAATGCATTCAAAGTTTTTCTTTGAGAGGAATTGCGGCGGCTCTCGATATTCACCGGACGAACGAAAGGCACCGAACTGAATCGGCTCGACAAGCCCCAAAACACCGCAGTCAGCGGTTCACGCCAGCGAACCCTGCCGAACGAGGGCTCCCCATACAGCATGCGGTGAGCGCATCTATTTCGAAATTTCCGGGCAAAATCAGCCCTGCCCTCCTGCTCTGGTCAAAAAGACGCAGCGCAGCAAAGGGAAGCCGCCTCGCGCAGATCAGATCCGCGAAGGGGGAAAGAGCTGTTGGATATAGGTGAACATGACGATCTGCTCCAACTTTGAATTGATTTTGGGTAGCAATCGTCAAATTGAAGATCACTGCCCGCCGTATTGATCGTTGATAGTGTCGGCAGGCAGCGCAGAGAAAGTGTTTCTCTGTAGCGGCCTGACTAAATAATCAACAAAGGACTCGGGTGTTCGTCCACCGCTCGTCTCCTATAAAAATGATGCTGAAAGTTTAATCCTGACTATTGAAAAGTCAAGCTTTGCATCACTCATCATGAATAAAAAAATCGATTTAACAAACCAATGTGAATAAGAATTTATTGTCTACTGCAGAATTTCTAGGCAACTCAAATTTGTGAAAATTCGTTTCAGCCTTTAGGACAAACCCCAATTATCTATTCAAAGGCCTCTCTCGCTTCAGGCACCAGTGCGAGCTTGGCCTTGAGCTCAGCGGCGGAGTGGCAGCCGAGTTTGCGCATCGAACCGGCCCGATGAAATTCAACGGTACGCACAGCGATTTCAAGGCGTTCAGCAATTTGCCGGTTCGTGAGTCCCGAGACGACAAGAAGCGCCGTCTGGCGCTCTCGATCTGAGAGTGAGAGAAAGGCCGTACGGGCCGCTTCAGTGAGCGCCGCCTGATGAGCGGCTTCATCGGCAGATGAATCCTCGCTCGCCGGCGTGCTGTCAAGCGTCTGCTCGGTCTCCCCAGAAGCCAGGGACTGAGCAATCGTCAGGGCCCGCTCAATTGCAGCGAGCAGTTTTTCCGTCCGCACGGGCTTAGAGAGAAAAGTGACGGCGCCGGCTTCAATGGCATCCACCGCCATGTCGACGTCGCCATGCGCTGAAAGAAAAATGCAGGGCAGCTTTGAACCGAGCTTTTTCATCCGGTCATGCAAAACAATGCCGGACATTTCCCCCATGCGAACGTCGAGAATCGCGCACCCGGGATCTTCCGGACGATCGTTGATGAGAAAGGACTCTGCACTCTCATAGTGGCGCACGATAAAGCCTTCGTTTTCAAGGACGTAGGCCAATGCATCGTGAATATTGGGATCGTCGTCGACAATGCGGATAATAGGAGCGGCGGTCATTTGCTGGGGTCCTTTGGATCCTTTGGAAGAGGCTGTGCCGGCTCTGCGGCCGGCTCGTGAGGCACAGGAATGGAATTATCCGTTTGGGCTCTGCCGGATTGTGATGTGCTGACAAGCGGCAGCGCCACCCGCACGGCGAGTCCGGTCAGGCGAGGATTAAGATCCGTTCGCCCAAAAGTAATGGCGCCGAAGCAGGCCTCAACGATCGATCGGACGATGGCAAGGCCGAGCCCCAGACCGTTAGATTTTTGACTCGATCCGGCCTGCGGCTGACTCGAACCCGCCTCAATGCGCACGAGTTCTTCGTCGGAAAGGGGTTTGCCGCTGTCGGCCACCATGAATACCACGCTGCTGCCGATGACTTCAGCGGTAAAGGCGACCAAGGGTCCGGAGCCCACGAGAACCTCCGGGGCCTTCGTGAGATTAACCGGTTTGGGCTTGCCGCTTGACTCATCGGCGGCCCAGGCGGCCTGAGCGGCCTCGGCGGCATTCTTCAGTAAGTTGACGAAGACAAGCTCGAGTTCGAAGGCGTTGGCAGAAATATGGGCAGCACTTTTAGGCACCAGCACCCAGAGCGGAAAGTCCCGCATGGATTGTCCGCGCCAGAGGCGCACGGCGCTCTGCATCACATCGGCCGCTGACAGAACGGATCGCTCCAGTCTGCGGCCTTTGGCATAGGCGCGCACACGCTCGACAATCTCACTCGCCCGCTGTGTTTCGTCGGCAATCCAGTCAGCAATTTTGGCCATGCGGTCCGGATCGGTCGAACCTCGGCGAATTTGGCGGGCGAGCCCCTCCGCGTAAAGCGATGCCGATGTGAGGGGCTGGCGCAGTTCGTGAGCAAAAATGCTTGAAATCTGCGTGAGCGATGCTGCACGCTGCATGGATGCCAGGCGAGAGGCCTGCGCCATCTTCTGCTCCATCAATTCGCGAACGCGCTCACCCTGGCGGCGCGCAAGCACTTCTGCCCGCCAGCCATGGAAGAGGAGCCCGAGAATCAGAAGCGCAATGACAAGCATCCAGGTGAGATAGTCGTCAATGAGTTCATTAAGCATCGTCGCCCGGAGCTTCTCGGACGGTCCCACGCGAATCGCTTCAAGCAGCGCGTCCACGGACTTGTAGTTCGTCGGAATCGTCCAGCGGGCACCGCGCTCGGTGGGCGGCATCGACAGGAGCGCAAGCGTCGCGCGCCGCGCGGCCTCGGGCGAAATCAGCTCCGTTGAGGCCATGGTGAAGCCGGGATAAAGGTCCGTGGAGTGCACGCAGGCCACGTCCACATTGTCTCGTCGATCCAGAACGCGAAGCTCGCCGACGGCTTCGGGGTGGCGCTCAATAAACTGCTCGTACGCACAGAGCCGCAGGACGCCCGCATCCGCTTTTTCATCCAATACGAGCTTCACAATATCCGATATCGACCGAGCATCGCCCGTGAAAATCGTTTTCCCGAAAAACTCGTTGGGATTGATGCCGAACTTTGCGACTTCACCGAGCACAATTTGCCAGCCCGGGAAGGAAAGCGCGTTGCTCGCCGCAATCGTGCGCCCTTTCAAGTCGCCTAAGGTTTGAAATTCCCGGTGATCCTCACGAACAATCACCGCAGACCCTTCATTGCGGTTGGGATCCGGGCCGCCCTTGGAAACCAGCGTGGCAAGCGGACGAAGGCCAAAGGTTGAAAGCCGTGTGACCGCGCCGGAAGTGCCGAGAATGAACTCTGCTCCGCGGCTCAAAACAATGCGGTCGAACTCTTCGAACGTACAGAAAATCAGTTTGATGCCGCGGTTGGGAAAGAGCGGCGCCAGCGCAAGCTTCGTCGCTTCGGCAATGAGCAGATTGTCGCGCGGGAGCGCAAAGGTAATGACCGCAATGCGTATCGGATCTGTCCCCGGCACAGGAATGACCCCGGCATCAGGCGGCACATTCAGATCGGCCGCAGAATGGTCCAGCGAAACGACGGCCCCGGTTACGCGCTCTTCTGCCGGGATTTCGACCGACACCGCAGCCGCGAGAACACAGCAGGCAAAGCGCAGCGCCCAAAGGCACTGAGCAGTGCTTTTTCGTTTTGCAAACCGAAAACTGAGGCGGGTCATGTCGTTCTGAGCCAGCCGGTTCTATCGGCTTGAGAGCATGTATGGATACTTTTTTCGCATCCGCGGGTTTACCCGCGTTTCATGGGAAGTTTATCCAACCTTTTCTGCCTTCCAATGGGCTTTCGGTCCTCTTGGGCCATTTGAATTCATCCGTTTTGACCAGACTCAGCCTTCTAAGGGTTGTCCCCTAGCAATCTTTGGATACGTTTTGGTCTTTGCTAATAACGCTTCACGCGGTCTGACAGGATTAGTATTCACTCATCAACGTTCGATATCGAACTATATATCAATGCTCAGAGCGGTGCTTCAAAGCAATTACCGCCCCCGCAGAAGGAATTTTGATCATGAAGAACATTTTGGTTGTATCCGGCCATCCCAATCCCTCGGCATCACTCGCCAACAAAACCATTCTGGAGAGCCTGAGGACTGCGTTTCCGCAGGCCCAATTCCGCGAACTCGCTTCACTCGTGAAAGAGGGCCGCTTTGACCCGGTCCCAGAACAGGAAGCGCTCGAGAAAGCCGACGTTATCGTGCTCCAGTTTCCGTTTAACTGGTACTCGGTGCCGGGGCTCCTCAAGACCTGGATTGACGAGGTGCTGCTTCACGGATTTGCCTATGGTTCAGGCGCGAAGCTTTCGGGCAAAACCGTGCTGCTTTCCATCACCGCCGGCGCTCCGGAGGCGGCCTACCAACGCGACGGCTTTACCGGTCACACGGTATTTGAGCTCCTCACGCCGCTCGCCGTCACCGCCAAAGCCTGCAGCATGATTTTTGCCGAACCCGTCGTTTCGTACGGCTACTCCGTTCCTGCCGCACAAAATGACAAGGAAAACTATCTTGCCAACGCCAGAAAGCACGCCCAAGCGCTTACGGCACAGCTGAAGGCCCTCTGAGAGGGACGATAAGCGTTTTTTTATGAATAAGCTGGATGGATGAGCTTATTCATGCGCCGCTAAGCAATCATGCTGAAGCCCCGGCAGGGTTTGCCTGCCGGGGCTTCAGTCGTTCTCAAATGCCTGAAAGAATAATCAGCGCTTAGAACTTATGCACAATGCCGGCGGCGACTTCAATGACTGTCGGGGCAAGGTCGAGACCGTTTTTCTGTCCCTTCACCGTTTGATACGAATAAGAAGCAACGCCGTAGAGCGAAGTACGTTTGCTCAGCGAATAGAGGTACCCCGCAGAGGTGTTCCAGCGTGTGATATCCACTTCGCCGACGACGGCGCCGCCTGCGGTCGACATATCCCAGCCGTTCACCGTGTCAATCGTGCCGTCCAGATAGGAAGTTGCCACCTTGAAGGTGCCCCCTGCCGCCGGAATATCCGCGCCGACCGTGAGACCATAGCCCTCGACCTGGAAGCGTTCCGTTTTTGCCGAAGACAGCGCAAAATCTTTCGAGGAAATACTGTCGATGCTGTTCAAATCGGCATTGTCAAAATACTGTGCCCCGGCATAGAGCTTGACGACCTTGAAATCGTAATTGCCGCCCACCGTCAGCGCATTATCGACCGGGCTGCCCCAGCCCTGACCGTTCCACTTTGTGGTTGAGAAGTTCGTTTGGTCAAGAACGGCAGCCAGGTTAAGGGGACCGTTGGCATAAGTGAGACCCATCGCGTAATAGCGGTCGACCGACGACTTCCCTTCCACGCCGTGCAGGCCTGCGCCGTCGTAGTCATCCTTGGTGTCGGTATCAAACGAATACTGGGCGTAAACCTTAAAGCCCGCAAAGGCCGGCGTTGCATAGGTGACCGTGTTGTCATAGCGGTCAAAACCGCTCATCACGGTGCTCGCGTTGGCCGCATACTGGCCCCAGGAGGTCCCGAAGGGTGACATGCTGCCAAGGAGGCCAAAGGTGCCGTTGCCGCTCGCAAGACTGCCCATCCGGCCGAAGGCAACAGTGCCGAATGCGCCCGACAGGTTCAGCTGGGCTTCACGGCCAAAGAGGCGGTTGTCCTGCGTGAAGCTCCCCGTGTCCGAAGAGAAACCGTTTTCGAGAACGAAGCCGATCTTAAGCCCATTGCCGAGGTCTTCCGTACCCTTGAGGCCAAATCGTGAACCAGCGGTCACGCCGGACTTCATCTGGAAGGTGTCAACCGTATCGACACCCTGCATGTCAGCATCGGCATGCTGGAAAACCAAACCGGTATCAATCACGCCATAAAGGGTGACATCAGCAGCCAAGGCTGAACCAGCGAAAGCTCCAAGAACGGAGAGTGCAGCAAGTGTTTTTTTTCATTTGAAAGGGTTTTATTCAAAAAGAACGGCGCTGCTGCCTAAAGGCAGCAAAGCGCTGCGTAATCCCTGCACGAAGCTTCGTCAAATTCTGTCTGATATTGCGAAAACAAAATCTTTTTCGATGTTTCATGCAACCCGGATGGGTTTAGGGGCCGCAATCATCATGCTTTGACCTCGGATTCCCTGCAATCCAGTCTTTTTCCGGTAAAGCGGCAATGCATTGTTTTTTAATAGAAAGCTAATAATGTATGTTTGTATTGCATCTAAGATATACACCACAAATACGACGTTTTCGTTAACCGATTCCTCGAGAGCAAGGCTGCGAACGCCGATTGGCCTTCACTGCTCCCGTGCGAGCCAGATAAGGAAGAGCATCACCGAGAGGCAGTCTGCTGCGCCCCCCGGCGACAGACGTCTGGCGACGAACTCGCGGTCCACTGTATGGAGAGCATCACGCCACGAGGCTTGGCGCAAAGCGCCGGACTCGAGCAAATCCCGAGCACAGCGCTTCACTGACTGAAGTGCCTCTATACCGCCACGACGCACCAATGTCGTATCGTCGAGCTCCCTCATGATTTCAAAGAGCGCCTCGAGCAGTCTGCGGGCATCGAGCTCCGCCTCCGGCAGACTGCAGAGCGCGAGGAGCGGCGTCTCAATGGACGGAAAACCCGCCGCGGCTTCACCGCGAATGCCCGTGAGTCCATAGTCACGATGCGCTCGCATACCCGGTGTTTCTTCAGAGGGCCTTCCGGCGAAATCCGCGAGCGTGAGTCTTCCGAGCTCAGCGGTCTTATCCAAAACGTTTTTGATACAGGTCTTTTCATCGAGCTCATCGAATGCGCCGCGCTCTGCCGCGCTCACCTCACCTGCCGCGCCGAGGACAAGGCCGAGCGAAAAAATGAGCCCTTTGTGCGTGTTGACTTGGCCCGTCGCTTCATACATGGCTTCCTCGGCTTCGAGTCCGATGAGCCTCAGCACCGCGAGCAGAAATGCCGGGTCGTCGGCAATCCGTTCGCCCGCCGCGAAGAACCGCGGAAAAAAGGATGAAATCGCCGCTGCGCTTCTCTGGAACGTGAAGAAGTCCATGTCGTCGTGGGAGCCCGAGTGTGCAGGATCCACTAAACCGGGCTTAGGCTGGAGTCCAACCTCATAAAGTGCCGCACGCAGCGCCAGTGCGCCCGCACGACGGGCGGCCGCAGACACGGTGAAGGCAGTTTCATACGCCGCGAATCGTGCCAGCCGATCGGTCACGCTTTGCGCGACCTCTTCGGCCGAATGGCTTTTTTCCCGCATGCAAAGCGCTGCCGGCCGGCTGCAGACAAAGCATGTGCGGCCCATCCCGTGACGCGAAGCCAGAGAGACCGTCTTGCCGCCGGCATCATAGACATCAAAGTCAAAAAGCCTTGACCACGGATGGAGGGCCTCAAGCTCTGCGGTCTTCTCCTTGACGCTCTGCGGCGCCTCAGCTGCCGCAAAGAGCACTGACGGCCCTGCTGAAGCATTGGTGAGCGCACATTCCGTGAGCTGCGGGAACCGCTGGGCAAACTCAGACATGCCGCTCGCGAGCAGCCGCCGCAGCAGCGCGGAATCCTTGATTCGGCCGGGGATATTGAGCGCAAGCTGAACCACCGTCTCGCCCGAGTGACGCCGCGCAAAGGCCTTCCGGCGCTCGACGCGCGCTTCCTTCTCTTCGAGATAGGCGGCAAGGCGCTCCGTCTGAGGGGCGTCGGGCGAATAGCAATGCCTCACCGCGCTCATGACGCCTCCCTGCGGAGCGCTTCACACAATGCGGTCCCTTCAGGAGACTTGAGATAGGCAAGCGTCGACGCGGGCACCCACTCCTCAACCTCGTCCATTCGGCCGGCCGTCCAGGCCGCACGCACCCGCGAAGCAGAAATCGCGCCGATTCCGTCTTCAATGCGCGGGACTTCCACGAGTTCGAGCGCGTACTTTTTGAAGACGTCCTTTAACGCTTCGTTATATGCGCGGGTGACCGGGTCCGTCGTTTCCGTCCCGACGAAGCGCTTGGTGATGCCGAACCCCGGGGCAAGCAGATGCGCAAAGATGGTTCCGTCCAGATGCGTTTGAGCCGGCAGCCGCTCGTTCTTCTTTAGAAAATAAGAGGGAAAGGTCCCGGCAGAAATAATGTACGGGCCGCTAGGCACCACGCGGACATTGGGCAGATCGGCAGTGCCTGCGCGCACGAGAGCGAGTCTGACGTCAAACGGAAAGACCGACTGGTTTTCCTCAACGACCAAAACGATGCACTGCTCAGCATCGCGCGCCGCGAGCTCAATCAAAGCCTTGTGCCCGAGCGTAAATGGATTGGCATTAACAATAACAGCCGAAGACCGCGCATTCGGGTTCACACCGCCCGCGCAGATGCGCCGGATCCACTTCTGGGGCGAACAGCTGCCGAATTCGAGAAGGCACGCGTAGGGCGGAACATTTTCCACGAGCCGAAAGCCCGCGCCGCTGAACGCTTGGGCATTTTGCGACTTCGTAAAGAGCTGAAGGTAGAAGATGCCGCGCTCGCGGGCCTCTTCGATCACCGCGGTAAAGAGCTTCTCGACAATCCCTTTGTGACGCATTTCGGGGTCAACTGCGGTATTGCGCACCACACTGCCCGACAGAATGACCGTGCCGACGAGCCGGCCGCCGATGAAAGCGCCGAAGCACGCATCCGCATATTCGCGCCGCACCGGCAGATCTCTTTCTCGAAGAAATGCCGTCACCTTCTCCCACTCTGAAGGATTAGCAGTTTGTATTTTCCGGATCTCTTCCATAGCGCACCCGCTTTGCGGAGGTTTAACTTCCATTTCATTATCTGCGCAAATCTTTTGATCTTTCAGGTTACTTTAATTACCTAACACCCTCACATTCAGACAGCAAAGATACAATTAAATTTGCCCAGTCTGCGCTCGTAAATCAGCGGCAGGCAATTATGAAAACACTTTTAACTGGAATGCCGGCCCTTCAAAAACACAGTCCGGTCTTTTGAATACTAAATGCGCCTGCAAACAAAACTTCTTGCATTAACGGCAGCATTGTTGTGCCTGATGCTTCTCGTCATCCTGAAATTCATTCAGGTCTACGAGGGCGACTTCGTGCATGAAGACGTCTCGAACCGCGCTCAGGCGATCTCAAGGCTTGTCGCCTCCAATTCCAAGCTGCAGGACTGGATGGCGCGTTCGCCGCTCACTCCGGAAGGTCTTGAGGGCATCCAGCGTTACTCCGAGCAGGTGCGGCTTGCTACCGGCGTGGAGTTCATCGTCATTTTTGACAACCTCGGCAAGCGCCTCTCGCACCCCAATCCCGCGAAGATCGGCCTGCACATCCAGGGGGCTGATGAGAGCGGCGCTTTGCGCGGGGAGGAATACATCTCCGTTTCGATCGGCACCCTCGGCGAGTCCATCCGCGCCTTTACGCCGATCTTTCATGACGGCCGGCAGGTAGGCGCCGTCGTCACCGGCATTACGACGGCCAATGCCAAAACGCTCACCGAGGCCCGCATGACGAAGATGCTGGGCGGCATCTCCCTCGTGTTCCTCGTTGGCTTTCTCGCCATCATCATCTTCTCGAGAAAGCTCAAGAAAACGCTCCTCGGCATGGAACCCGAAGAGATTGCGCTGCAAAACACCATCAGCAGCACGGTACTAAAGTCGGTGCGCGAAGGCGTGCTCGTCATCGATGCGGCCGGGCGGCTCCAGGTCGTCAACGACCAAGCGCGCAAGATCCTCGCCAAGGCCCATCTCCCTTCGGATGTGCTCGGACAGCCCGTGGACAAGGCCATCCCGCACACGCGCCTCTTAGAGGTGGTGCGCACCGGACGCGCGGAAAACGATGCCGAACAGAATCTCGGCGGCGTCGTGATCATCACCAACCGCGTTCCGCTCGTCGTGAGGGGAAAGGTCATGGGCGCCGTCGCAACCTTCCGGGATTTAAGCGACATGATGGAGCTTGCCGAAGAGCTGACTGGCGCCAAAAAGTGGATCGAAGCCCTGCGGGTTCGGGCCCACAACTACCGCAACACGCTGCACGTCATCAACGGACTCGTGAAGAACCAGCAGTACCCCGAGCTCGAGCGCTACGTCGAAGAGCTGCGCATTGCCGATGAAGTGCATAACGGCCGCATTGCCCGCCTGATCAAGGATCAAGTGCTCGCGGCGTTCCTCCAAAGCAAGGTTGCCCGCGCAGCTGAACTCGGCATTGAACTCGACGTGGAGCCCGATTCCCATGCCGACGAAATCCCTGACGCGCCGTTCCGCCAGGCCCTACTCTCCGTTGTTGGGAACCTTCTCGACAACGCCATGGATGCCGTGAACGAATCCGAAGAACGGTGCGTGCGCATCCGCATCACGAGCGGCCAGCCAATCTGGTCAGTCGAAGTGTCCGATTCCGGGTGCGGCTTTAAGGGCGACCCAATGCAGTACTTCCGCAAGGGCGTCACCACCAAGGGCGAAGGCCACGGCTACGGTCTATATCTCGTGGCCCGGGCCGTGCACGCCTATAACGGCTCCATCGAAATCGAAAGCAATTACCCGGCCGGCACCGTGCTTAAGATTGTGATGCAGGCTGCGGGACCCGAATAAGGAGAAAGAAGTGATCCGCGTGATGATTGTTGAAGACGATCCGATGGTGGCGAGCGTGAACGAAACCTACCTCTGCCGCCTGCCCGGGTTCTGCGTCATTGCGAAGTCGGCCGACGGCCTGCAGGCGCTCGAAAAGATCAAAGCGCTTTCCGGGAGCGTCGATCTGGTGCTCCTCGACGTCTTCATGCCGAAAATGGACGGACTCTCTTTTCTTGAACACTTGAAGAACCTTGCGCCGTCGGTCTCGGTGATCATGATCACCGCCTCGCAGAATAAGGAAAGTCTGCGCACGGCGCTCGCTCACGGCGTCGCCGACTACATCATCAAACCCTTCACCTTCGAACGCTTCAAGGCGGCGCTGCTCACCTTCGCCGAACGCTGGCGGCTGCTCCATGAAGCCGAAGACTTCGACCAGTCCGACCTAGACAACATTTTTCACCGCGGCGCCCCGCCGCAGCAGTTTTCCAAGGGCATTGATGCGGACACCCTGGAAATAATCCTCGCCTCGGTCAATGCTGCATCAGCGCCCGTTTCCACTCAGGAAGTTGCAGACGACGTGGGACTCTCTCGAATTTCCGTACGCAAATATCTTTCTTATCTCGAAGAAAACAACCGTATTCAGGGTGACCTTTCATACGGCGGGAAAGGACGGCCCGTAAAACTTTACCGCGCGCTTTAGCTGCACTTTTATCAATATTAAATTGATCCGCTTTTAGTCGTACTTTTAAAACTTACATAATCGATCTACTTAATCTCCTAAACGAGACTTCTGAAAAACCTATTTCCATAATGAAAGTGCTCTTATTCCGGAGGCCCATTATGGAAACCACTTCCAAAACTTTCTGGCAGACCGCCTGCGAACTCAAAATCGGGCCTGTGCCCGCGCCGGTCTACCTCGTACTCGCCGTCATCGTGGCTGCGGCAACGATTTTCGGCCAGCTGCCCGCCGACATGGTGGGCGGCATTGCCATCATGATGGTGATGGGCATCCTGCTCGGCGACATCGGCCTCAAGGTGCCGATTCTCAAGGACATCGGCGGCCCGGCCATTCTGTCGATCTTTATTCCGTCAGCGATGGTTTACTACGGCCTCTTGAACAGTGACGCCGTCAAGGCGATCACGGCCTTCACCAAGGGGGCGAATTTTCTCTACTTCTATATTTCGTGCCTCGTTGTGGGCTCCATTCTCGGCATGGTGCGCACCGTGCTCGTGCAGGGGTTCCTGCGCATGTTCGTTCCGCTCGTGGTCGGCACGGTTGTTGCGTCGATTCTCGGCTGCATTGCCGGCATGCTCTGCGGCGAGGATCTCTATCACACGTTCTTTTTCATCGTGATTCCGATCCTTTCGGGCGGCGTGGGCGAAGGCATCCTTCCGCTCGCAGCTGCTTATTCGGAAATTCTCAATCAGTCCGCCGATCAGTTCCTCGTGCACTTCGTGCCCGCTGCGATGCTCGGCAACCTCTTCGCCATCATGTCCGCGGGCTACCTCAAGAAGATGGGCGAGCGCTTCCCGAAGCTCTCGGGCAACGGCACCCTTGTAAAGTCGGGCGACCTCTCCGACATTACGAACGCCAAGGCCGAAGAAGCCCCGCTCGACGTCAAGATGATGGGCGCGGGCCTCGTCCTCGCCTGCTGCTTCTTCTGTGCGGCCAAGGTGCTCGCCCTCTGGATTCCGATCCCTGCGCCGATTCTGATGATCATCCTTGCCGCGCTCATCAAGGTCCTTAACATCATGCCGACCGTGATGGAGCAAGGCGCCAAGCAGTGGTACAAGTTCGTCTCCGGCAACCTCACCTGGGCGCTTCTCGTCGGCGTGGGCGTCATCTATACGCCCTGGAATGACGTTCTCGCAGCCATCACGCCGGCCTACATCTTCACGATCATGGCCACCATCTTCGGCATGGTTGCTTCGGGGCTCCTCTGCGCTCGGTTCATGAACATGTACCCGATCGAATCCGCGATCGTCACCTGCTGCCACTCGGGCTTAGGCGGCACGGGCGACGTCGCCATCCTCTCGGCGGCCAACCGCATGGGCCTGATGCCCTTTGCGCAGATTTCCACCCGCTTGGGCGGCGCCTGCACGGTGATTGCCGCGACGATTCTGATGCGCGCGCTTCAGTAAATCGCCCTCATCCCAAGCACTTTGCTCTGCCAAGCTCTTTATTCATGAGGCACATCATGCGACAAGGACAAGCCGGAACACTCGAAAGCAACGACGCGGTCATCACGGTCGCCGAAGCCCCTGCGGGCAGCGGGATCATCATCGACCTTGAAAGTTCCGTGAAAGCCGCCTACGGCGACACGATCGAAGCCGTCATTCGGGATGCGTGCCGCGAGGCCGGGATTGAGGACGCCGAAGTCGACGTCCGCGACAAGGGCGCGCTCGACTGCACCATCCGCGCCCGCACCCTGACGGCCATTACCCGCGCCGGCCTATAAACCAGCCAAAGGACCACTCATCATGAGACGTACGCTTTTGTTTCTGCCGGGAAACAACCCCGGCAATCTGCAGTCCGGCGCAGTTTTCGGCGCAGACGGCATCATCCTCGACCTCGAGGACTCTGTGTCGCCCGCAGAAAAGGACGCGGCGCGCCTTTTGGTTGCGAGCGCCTTAAAGAGCGTTGATTACGCGGGCGTGGAACGCGCCGTGCGCATCAATACGCTCGCGGCCGGCGGCGACGCGGACATTGCTGCCGTCGTTCCCTGCGGACCGGACGCTGTCATGCTCCCCAAGACCGAATCGATCGACGACATCCGTGCCTGCGAAGCACTGCTCGAAAAGGCTGAGGCGGCCTGCGGCGCAATGAAGAAGACTCTCATCATGCCGCTCATTGAAACGCCGATGGGGCTCGCCCGGTGTCTCGACATTGCCTTGGCGAGCAAACGCGTGACGCTCCTCTCGCTCGGCGGCGAGGACTACACCGCATCGCTCGGCACTGAGCGCACACGCGAAGGCCGCGAACTCATCTTTGCCCGCGGCATGCTCGCCAACGCTGCAGCGGCAGCCGGCATTGACTCCATCGATGCCCCCTTCGCCGATACCAACGATCCCGAAGGGCTCTTTCTGGACACTCTGAACGCCCGTACCTTCGGCTTCAAGGGAAAGTTTGCCATCAATCCGCGCCAGATCAGCGTGATCCACAAGGCATTTGCGCCGACCGCGAAAGAAATCGCCTGGGCCAAGCGCATTCTTGTCGTCATTGAAGAAGCTCAGAAGAAGGGCGCCGGCGTCATTGCGCTCGACGGCAAAATGGTCGACGCACCGATCGTCGCCCGGGCCCGCCGCACCATTCATATGGCAGACATGCTCGGCCTGCTTGAGGAGGAATAACCATGCGCAAGACCATTCTCGGCCGGGAGATTCCCGATCAGCTCGACGGCATCGAACTCAAACCCTTTGCCGGCGCATTCGCCGCCCGACCCGTCGGGACGCGCGCAGCTCCCTCCGTCAAGTGCAGGCTGCCGGGCGACGGCAAGTGCCTGCCGGACCTTGACGCCGTCTTTACGAAGGTCGGCCTGAAAAGCGGCATGACGCTCAGCTTCCATCATCATTTCCGCAACGGCGACATGCTGATGAACCAGGTGATTGCAGCGGCTGCTAAGCGCGGGATCAAGGATCTGCGAATCGCGGCAAGTTCGATCTTTCCCGTACATGCCCCGCTGGTTGAATTCATCCGATCCGGCGTCATCACACGCATCGATTCGGACTACGTCAGCGGACCGGTAGCCGAGGCCGTCTCCTCGGGACTCCTCCCCCGAGCTGCTGTTTTCCGTACGCACGGCGGCCGAGCCCGTGCCATTGAATGCGGCGACCTCAAGATCGACGTCGCCTTCATTGCTGCACCTTCGGCCGACGCATACGGCAACATCAACGGCGTCACGGGCGAGACGGCCTGCGGCTCCCTGGGCTACGCCTTCCCGGATGCGGACTATGCCGATCAGGTCGTTGCCGTCACGGACAATCTGCAGCCTTATCCGCTCACGCCGATCTCCATTTCTCAGGAACGCGTCGACTGGGTTGTTGAGCTCGAGAAGATCGGCGATCCCAACGGCATTGTGTCCGGCACAACCAAGGTGACGAAAGACCCGGTGCAGCTCATCATCGCTCAGAACGCCGCCAAGGCGATCGCTGCTTCCGGCCTTCTTGAGGACGGCTTTTCACTTCAGACTGGTGCGGGCGGCGCATCGCTTGCCGCAGCAGCCTTCATCGCGGAAATGATGCGTGAGAAGCACGTCGTCGGCAGCTTCATCATGGGCGGCATCACCGGTCTCTTGGTCAAAATGCTCGAAGAAGGCCTCTTCAAGCGCATTCTGGACGTTCAGGACTTTGACCTCGAAGCCGTGCGCTCCGTCCGTGAGAGTCCGGCTCATGAAGAGGTCGGCGCATGTCTCTATGCAAGCCCCTTTAATTCGGGCTGCATTGTGAATCAGCTCGACTGCGCCATTCTCGGCGCCACTGAGATCGACACAGACTTCAACGTGAACGTGCTGACGGGCTCCGCCGGGGCCATCATGGGGGGTTCGGGCGGTCACAGCGACGCTGCGGCCGGCGCAAAGATGAGCATCATCACGGCCAACCTCACCCGCTCGCGCATCGCGGTGATCAAGGACCGCGTACGCACCATCTGCACGCCGGGCGAAACCGTTGACGTTCTCGTCACCGAGTGGGGCATTGCGGTAAATCCGCGCCGCACAGACCTGCTTGAGCGCTTCACGAAAGCAAAGCTTCCGGTTCATTCGATCGAAAAGCTCCGTGAAAAGGCCGAGCGGCTTTGCGGCAAGGCCCGTCCGATTCCCGAGGGCGAGCGCATCGTCGGGATCGTCGAGTACCGCGACGGCACGATCATTGACGTTGTGCGTGCCAGAGCATAAGGGCCTGCGTCCAGCCGCATATTCATAACCTTTCTGGGAGTTTCGTTTGAGCGGGACTCCCTTTTTTTCCCTATCAATCGATCACAATCGCGCAGTTTTTCGATCTTTTTGTACCCACGGCAAAGGGCGAAGACGGTTAGGATCCGTACCAAAGAATTGCGAAATGCAGACGATCCGTCTGCACTCGAGCATAATGTGAAGCATTTTCATTATCGGCACTCCCGCTCAGGCCGCGCATCATGCGCGAGGTCCGCCTGCGGCAGCTGCTGATGCTTTGGAGCCTAATTTCAATGACTGAACCCAAAATCGCCGCGCTGGATGCGGCAAAAATCTGGCAGCTCTTTAACCTGGGCGGCACGGTGCTTGTTTCTGCAGAACACGACGGCAAGACGGACATGATGCCGGCGAGCTGGGCCTCGCCGCTCGACTACGACAAGGTGTTGGTGGTAGTGGACAAATCCCACTACACCCGCAAGCTCATGGATCAATCCGAATACTTTGCGCTCGGCGTTGCTTCTGCGGGCATTCTTCCTGAGCTCCTGTCTCTTGGATCCGTGAGCAAGAATGCAGATCCCGAAAAACTCGAAAAAAGCGGGATGGCGCTCTTCACGCAGCCAGGCTTCAAGATTCCGCTCGCCCGCGGCTGCTCGGCCTGGGCCATTTTCAAGAAACTCCCCGAAACGGAGGAACTCTCAAAGAAGTACGACCTCTTCCTCGGGCAGGCCGTTGCCGCCTGGGGAGATGAACGCGTCTACCAAAACGGCAGACCCGACTTCGAGCACGCGCCCAAAGAGATGCGCACCACGCATTACGTTTCCGGCGGCCGTTTCTTCCTCCTCGGTGAAGCGGTCGACGTGGAGCCGACAGCGCTGTAACCTTTCGGCACTGCCATTCTCTCTCTGAAAATCGGAAGGACGGCGCTTCGCCGTCCTTTTTTATGGTTGATTCGCCATGATCCCGAAGAGCATTCTGGTGCGCGGCGCTCGCGTACACAACTTAAAGAACATCGATGCGGAGGTGCCGCTCAATCAGATCGTCGGCATTGCCGGCGTATCGGGTTCCGGGAAATCATCTCTCGCGCTCGGGGTGCTCTATGCGGAAGGTTCGCGCCGCTATCTGGAATCGCTTTCAACCTACACCCGGCGCCGCATGACGCAGGCCGCAAAGGCCGTCGTTGACGAAGTGCTTTATGTGCCGGCGGCGCTCGCCATGCACCAGCGGCCTGCTGTTCCCGGGATCCGCAGTACTTTTGGAACGGGAACAGAACTCCTCAACGGCCTGCGCCTCATCTTCTCGCGCTTGGCAAGCCACCGCTGTCCAAACGGACACTGCGTGCCGCCGACGCTCAATGTCGCCGCTGAAAAGGAAATCGTTTGCCCGACCTGCGGCGTGCATTTCTTTGCGCCGGGCGCAGAAGATCTGGCCTTTAACAGCCGCGGGGCCTGTCCCAAATGCAGCGGCACGGGTCTGATCCGAACGGTTGACGAGTCGACGCTCGTTCCTGATGAAAACCTCACGATAGAAGAAGGCGCCGTCGCGCCGTGGAACACCCTGATGTGGTCGCTCATGGTCGACGTGTGCCGCGCGATGGGCGTGCGCACGAATGTGCCTTTCAAGGAGCTCAGTCCCAAGGAGCGCGACATCGTTTTTCACGGGCCGGCCGTCAAAAAACGGATCTTCTACAAAGCCAAGAACACCAACAGTGCGGGCGAACTCGATTTCACCTACTTTAATGCCGTCTATACCGTAGAAAATGCGCTCGCCAAGGTCAAAGACGAAAAAGGCATGAAGCGGGTGGAAAAGTTTCTCAAGGAATCCGTCTGCCCGGCCTGCGGCGGCACTCGGCTCTCGGATGCTGCCCGGGCGCCCCGCGTTCGCGGCATCTCTCTTGACGCGTTCTGCCGCATGACGCTCACGCAAGCCATTGATTGGGTCAAAGGCATTGCGGCATCGCTTCCGCCGCCGATGCGCCCAATGGCCGAGCGTCTTGTCGAATCCTTTCTCGATGCTGCCAAGCGGCTCATGGACTTGGGCGTCGGCTACCTGCAGCTCAACCGCGCATCTTCGACTTTGTCAACGGGCGAACGTCAGCGCATGCAGCTCGCCCGCGCCGTGCGCAACCGGACAACCGGCGTGCTTTATGTGCTCGATGAACCTTCTATTGGCCTCCATCCGGCCAACCTCGAAGGACTCATCGGCGTTATGCACGACCTTCTCGCCGACGGCAATTCCATCGTGCTCGTCGATCATGATGTTCAGGTGCTGCGCGAGGCGGGCTGGCTGATTGAAATGGGGCCGGGCGCCGGCGCAAAGGGCGGCACTCTTTTGGCTCAGGGCACCGTCGCGGCCATTGAATCAAATGCTGCCTCCCGTATCGGACCTTACCTCGCCGGCCGAGCGGCGCCCGCACGCGCGTCCCGCGCCGGCAAGGATGAAATGTTTGCCTTCGGGCGCATTCATCTTTCTACGCTCGCGATCCACACCTTGACATCCTCTCCGCCCAAGGACGGAGATCCCCTACTGAGTCCTTACGCGTTTTCAGGCGCTTGGGGATCTCT
>UMHK01077394.1_pt1 | contig 24017 bp, 17 predicted proteins | sample 1965521 | NCBI WGS metagenome assembly UMHK01 (sample SAMEA4836097, study PRJEB28245) | human gut metagenome | biome: gut microbiome; material: fecal sample | place: Denmark | collected 2008
GAAAATGGCGGAGGAGTGCTTGAAAACTGGAAGTTGTTTGGCGATCCGGATTATATAGAGTATTTTGACATGGGTTATGTACGCCTCTTTTTCTGGTATGGAATTATTCCGGGTTTATGCTGTATAATTTTATTGTTTTTATTGATATGGCAATGTAAAAATCAGAAGGATAGAATGGGATTTGTATTGATTCTTTCTTTTGCAGTTTTTACAGTGGTGGAGGCACACATAGTGTCCGTATATATAGCCAGAAATTATATACTATTTTTGTTAGGAGCTTACTGGACAGGAATGTTTCCGTTTGATGGGGATGATATCTATTGGTGGCAATTGCCAGGTTTTTATTAAAGACTTCTAAAGAGATATATTAGCTTGAATTAAAAAAATTATGGATGGTGAAGCCGGGGAGGAAAGAGCTGTTTTGAAGCAGAAAATGTTATAACTCTCCGGCTGACCTGTTTTATTGGAGTATGCATTGCAAAGGAGACGGATTATGAAAGTTGTAATGCTTGGTGCGGACCGCAGCGTAAAGGGCGGCGTATCTGCGGTGGTCAATAACCTGTATGAGGCGGGACTCGATCAGCGTATTGACCTGACCTATATCGGGACAATGGTGGACGGAAGCACGGCTGCGAAGCTGTTAAAAGGTGTTCAGGCACTGTTGAAATTTGTCACTGTGCTGCCGAAAGCAGACATCGTCCATCTGAATATGGCGGCGGATGCGAGCTGCTACCGGAAGCTGATTTTTATGCAGATCGCCCTCTGGTTCCACAAAAAGGTTGTGATTCACGAGCACGGCGGAGATTTTCAGGGCTTTTATTATAAACGATGCAGCGCGAAACGACAGGCGTATATCAAAAAAATGTTAAACCGTGCGGATTTGTTTTTGGTGCTGACGGATGTCTGGAAAGATTTTTTCGCAGACATGGTGGATCGGGACAAAATCCATGTCCTGCAGAATGCGGTTCCGGTTCCGAAAATGCCGAAAACAGATTATAGCAGCCATACGGCGGTCTTTTTGGGACGGCTTTGTCCGGAAAAGGGAGTGGACGAGCTGTTGGACTGTGTAGAGGCGGTTTGGAAGAAGCACCCGGATTTTCATCTGGTGTTGGGCGGCTTCTGGGAAAACGGGACGGAGGAGCTGCAAAAGAAAGCAAAAAAGCTGGAGGCGCAGGGAATTGTCGAATGCCCCGGCTGGGTATCTGCAAAGCAGCGCACCGAGCTGTTTGAGCAGAGCAGTATTTTTGTCCTGCCGACGTGGTTTGAAGGACAGCCGGTTTCTCTGTTAGAGGCGATGGCGGCGGGAATGTGCAGCCTGACGACTGCAGTTGGCGGGATTCCGCAGACCCTCGGGGAGCCGGAATGGAACAGTCTGCCGACCGGAAAAGACGGCTGCGGCGTGATGGTAGAGGCAAAAAACAGCCGGATGCTGACAGAGGCGCTGGAAGAACTGCTTTTGGATGAAAATCTGCGCCGCGAAATCGGTACAAAAGCGCGGATGCGGGTGCAGGAGTATTATGCGATAGATAATTATGTAAACCAACTGGTCAGCTATTACGAGAAATTGAGAAAAGAGGACTAATGTTGCATGGAAAAAAAGGTAAGTGTGATCGTTCCGGTTTACCGGACGTTGGAGTGGCTGGCACGCTGTGTGCAGAGCATCACGGGTCAGACCTATAAAAATCTGGAAATTATTCTGGTGGACGACGGTTCGCCGGACGACTGCCCGGCATTATGTGATGACTGGGCGCAGAGGGACGACCGAATTCGCGTTTTGCATAAGGAAAACGGCGGTCTGGTGTCCGCGTGGATGGCTGGCGTGTCGATGAGCACCGGCGATTATCTGTGTTTTGTGGACAGTGACGACTGGATTGACGCCTGCATGGTGGAAAAAATGCTGGATTTTTCGTCCGACTGTGGAAAAGAGATCATCTGCGGCAATTATGTACAGGAGGAAAGAAACCGCAGCATCGAAATTTATCAGGCGATGGAGCCGGGCATTTATACGGGGCGCAGCCTGCAGGATCGGATTCACGGAAAACTTCTGGGGCAGGAAAAACGTCCGATCACGTTGTCCCGTTGCATGAAGCTTTTTTCCCGTACTTTAATTGTTGAAAATATGAAATACTGTGACCCGTCCATTCGAATGGGTGAGGATATGGTCATCACCCTTCCGGCGCTTCTGGATGCGCAGCGGATTGTGGTCATGGAGGGCGCAGCTTGGTATCACTACCTGTTTTTGCGGGAGTCGATGGTGCACAGTTATGATGCCGGAATGTATGAAAATATCCGCAGTCTGGATAAAATTGTTCGCCAAATCTTTGCAGACAAGCATGCACCGAACGCCCAAAAACAGGCGGATCGGGAACTGCAGCTTCTGATGTTTCTGGAAATCAAGAACGAGGCGAGAAACGGACGGGAAGGCTGGAAAGGGCGGCTGCAGAAGGAATGCAGGGAAACAGAGCTGCAGGAAGCGGTCAAAAGAATGCCGCTTACTCCGACTGTTACGGAAAATAAGCTGATGTATCAGGTGCTGGCGCATCCGGAAAATACGGCAATGATGCAGCTTGTCCATTTTCTTTTGTGGGCAAACAGTAAGCGGCAGCGCTGAATGGAGAGTTGTATGGAATCAAAAAAGCAGGGACGGATCAGTATCATCATGCCGGTTTACAACGGCGTTTCCTGGATCGGGGAATGTATCGAAAGCATCCGGCAGCAGACGGATACGAACTGGGAGCTTCTGGTGCTGGACGATCATTCGACGGACGGGACGACGGAGCTGGTGCTTAAGCTGGCGGAAGAGGATTCGAGGATTTTACCGATTTTGCGTCAGAAAAACGGCGTATCCGCAGCACGTAACGAGGGACTGGAAAAAGCGCAAGGAGAATTTATCATGTTTGTCGATGCGGACGATAAGCTGGATCCGCAGATGCTCTCTGTGCTTCGGGCGATGCTGGGGCAGACAGAAAGCGACCTTGCGGTCTGTGATTACTATAGATGGAATGGTAAACCGGATGGAATTTATAACCGGTCAGAGGAGCTGTTAAAAACGGATGTAGAGCGGGAGAAAAATGCTGCTCGGGCAAAAAAAGTGCTGCGTGCAGACGGCACAGAAAGAGCCGGGGCAGAAGCCGTTTCTCAACAACGCGCAGTTTGTGTGGAGAGTGTCCGTGTATACAATCGCTCAGAATATGTTTCGGACTATCTCCTGCGCGGAAATACCCGCTGCTGGAGCGTGTTATACCGCCGCAGTGCGATTGGGCAAATCCGTTTCCGGGAAGACTTGAGCATCGGCGAGGATATGATGTTTCTGATGGATTTGCTGATGCAGATTTCCAGCGTGAGCATCACAGAGTATCGCGGCTATTTTTACCGGATTAACGAGCAGGGCGCGATGCTCAAGCCCTTTAAACCGAGCTACATGGATGAAATCAAAAGCTGGGAGCTTGCTTGCAGGCTTGTGGAAAAAGAGTTCCCGTCCCAGAAGGGGCGGGTATACAGTATTCTGGCGGTTTCTGCGATGCTGGCTGCCGGAAAAATTGCGCGCCTGCCCGGTGCTGAACGGAAAAAATACCAGACGGAAGTCGTACAGTGCCGCAGTGCTGTCCAGAAAGGACTTGCTGCTTCCGGGGCAAAAGAGGAGCTGCCGAAGGGCTATCGGATAAAAACGATGCTGTTCACCGCCTGTCCGGCGTTGTATCTTGCGTTGTATCATCATTGGAAAGGTTGAAGTAACTGTTCCGTAGGTCTGCGCATTTACTGCGCTGACCGTAAGAAAACTTAGACTAGAAGGCAAAAATCCTATCGGCATAGCCGATTTGGAATGGATTTTTGCGCGTAACTGTGGGGGTACTGAACAGTTACAGGTTGAAAATAAGAACCGGATGCCGAGGGATCGAATTGCTTTTGGATGACGCAAAAGCAGAATGAGAGGAATCATGAAAGACGATAAAATTGTTTTATATATGCATGCGGGAAGCGGCAACCACGGCTGCGAGGCGATTGTCAACAGTCTTTGCCGGATGCTTCCCAAACCGGCGATTCTGATGACGAACCGCCCGAAGGAGGATGAAACCTATTCCCTGAAGGAGCTTTGCAGCAGCTTTGTACAGGAAAAAAGCATCGAAAAGAATGTATTCGTGCATACCTGGTACTATTTGAAGCGAAAGCTTTTACATGACCCGGACTGCTTCATGGAATACCGGTATCAGGACATTTGCGGGAAAAATTTGCACCGTCTGAATATTTCCATCGGCGGGGATAATTATTGCTATGACAACATGCTCGACCGGCTGATTTCCGCAAACCGCATGTTCCACAAGCAGGGCGCTAAAACGGTTTTATATGGCTGCTCCATCGAACCGGAGTTGTTAAAACGTCCGGAAATCATGGAGGATATGAAGCGCTATGACGCGATCGTCGCGCGGGAAAGCCTGACCTTTGCAGCACTGCAGGAAGCCGGAATTGACAAAAATATCCATTTATATCCGGACTCCGCTTTTTTACTGGAAACAAAGCTGGCTCCCCTGCCGGAGGGCTGGGTTCCCGGAAAGATGCTGGGCCTGAACATCAGTCCGATGATTGTGGACAATGAAAAGACTCCGGGCATTACGATGCAGAACTATAAAGCGTTGATTTCTCATATTTTAGAAACGACCGATCTGCATATTGCGCTGATTCCCCATGTGGTATGGGAAAGCAATGATGACAGAAAACCGATCCGGCAGCTTTATAAAGCCTTTGCATCGACCGGACGTGTGATCGAGCTGCCGGATGGGTCCGCTCCGGAATTAAAGGGCTATATCAGCCGCTGCGAGATGTTTATCGGAGCCCGGACCCATGCGACAATCGCGGCATATTCCTCCTGCGTGCCGACGCTGGTAGTCGGCTATTCGATCAAGGCCCGTGGAATCGCAAAGGATTTATTTGGAACGGACGAGGGCTATGTCCTGCCGGTGCAGGCACTCGCCCAAAAAGAAGACCTCGTCAATGCATTCGATTGGCTGTATCAAAATGCGCAGGCACAGAAAGCACACCTGCAGCAGATTATGCCGGATTATTGCAAAAAGGCAAAAGAAGCAGAAAACCTGTTGAGAAAGCTGTGAAAGCGTAAAAAATCAGAAGCAGTTGCGTGAAATACAATGCAGCCGTGCAGGCAGTTCATAAAAAGCAGAGGGAGGAAAAATTGTGAGCCAGATACAGGAAATGATAAAACCGGCAGCAGCGATGCTGGATACTTATCCGGTGGTGACCACCAAACAGAAAATCAAACAGTGGATCAAGACCTGCATCCCGGGCATGACACCGGAAAAGGTGGAGCGTTATTCCTGGCCTCAGGCGCTTCTTGCGATGGGGCTGTTGCAGGCATATGAGCAGACAAAGGACAAGACTGCGTTAAGCAGTGTGTTTTCCTATCTCAGACGGTGGAAAAACAGCGGATATCCAATCTCTCATGTGGATCATGTGATGAATGGAAGCGTTGCCCTGTGGACAGAAGAGATTTTGACGAGGGAAAAAAGGGAAGATGCAGAATCTCTGGAAGCGCTCTGGATCTGCCGGGAAGGGGCGGACATTTGCGCAGGCTGGATCAAAGCAGCGAAAAAAACTGCGGACGGCATCCTTGCGTACCGGAGCCAGCATCCGGACTGGCTGTTTGCAGATACCCTTGGGATGCTTTGTCCCTTTGCCTGTCGTTACGGTGTTCAGAAACAGGATAAAGAGCTGTTAAACCTCGGAATCCGTCAGCTGGAGCTCTTTTTCCAAAAGGGGATGGATGAAAAAACCGGTCTGCCCTATCATGGCTATGATGAAAAGAACGGCATGAAATACGGAATAATCGGCTGGGGAAGAGCCTGCGGCTGGATGCTGCTTGGATTGTCGCAAAGCATTTTGTGGATTTCAGAGCAGTCTGCAGGAGCAGAACAGACGAACAAGCTGCAGGCAGAGCAGTCAGCAGCGCAGCCGTCCTCTCAGTCTGTTGCCCGGGAGGGCTGCAATCGTCTGCTTTTACTGCAGCAACAGCTCCTTGACAGCATTTTTGTATGGCAGCGCGCAGACGGTGGATTTTCCTGGCAGCTGCAGGCACAGGAGGGACACCGGGATACCTCAGCAGAGGGGATGATCGGATATGGGGTCTGGCTGGCAGCAGAGACTGCAGCTGTGCAGCGTTCAGAGCAGTGGAGCCCTGCACTGAGCCGTCTGGCAGCCACCATGCAGACAAGTATCCAAAAAGGATATGTCGCAGACTGCTCCGGGGAATGTAAAGGCTTTGCGGAATATCCGCAGGTATACGGAACCTATCCCTGGGGCAGCGGCAGCGCGCTGGCCTTTCTGGCAGTGCAGCTTTTCAGGGAAGAGAATAACGATAGGGCAGAATGATCCTTATGCCCTATCACAGGACAAGTTCGATCAAACAGTTTGGCAGGAATATCAGGAGAACAGGACGGAAAACATGGGAAGAGTCAGATATGCGACCAGAAATATAATATTCGGCTTTTTAGGGAGCGGGGCAACGACGCTGCTCAATTTTATCCTGCGGCAGGTGTTTATCACCCATCTGGGCGACACGCTTCTGGGCGTGCAGGATCTCTACAGCGAAATTCTGACGATGCTTTCCCTTGCGGAGCTTGGCGTCGGAACTGCTTTAAACTACAGCCTGTACGGTCCGGTAGCGCGGGGCGAGCGGGAAAAAATCAAATCCTACATGCAGCTGTATAAAAAAGCGTACCGCACCATTGCTATCGTGATTGCTGTCATCGGACTTGCACTGGTACCGTTTTTACCCTGGATTGTCAAAAATGCAGATTATCTGACCCTAAGGCAGCTGCGGGTTTACTATCTGCTGTTTCTGTTCAACACGGTGACAACGTATTTTGTTGCATATAAATACAGTCTTGCCAATGCGGAGCAGAAAAACTATATCCAGACGAACGCGGATGCCATCAGCAAAGCGGTTTCCGTGGTGCTGCAGCTTCTGGGACTGCTGGTACTGCCAAACTACCTGTTATACCTGCTGATTCAGGTCGGCGTATCTCTCGGACAGAAGATTTTTATCAGCTGCTATCTGAACCGCAAATATCCGCTTTTGCTGGAAAAAAATGTGGAACCGCTGACAAAAGAAGAAACCGGAGCGGTGGTGGATAAGACGAAGGCGCTGATGCTGCACCGGATCGGGGATATGGCGCGTCTGCAGACGGATGCGATCATTATTTCGTCCTGTCTGGGTGTCGTCTGGGTCGGTCTGATCGGAACCTACAAGATGATCGTCAATTCCGTTTCAGGTTATGTAAACCTGATTTTCAACTCCGTCATTTCCAGCTTTGGAAATCTAATCGCGACGGAGAGCAGGGAAAAGCAGTTTCAGCTGTTTCTGGTGTATCGTTTTTTTGCAATCTGGGTATACGGATTTTCGGCTGTCGGATTTTTCCTGCTCCTGTCTCCTCTCGTGGAGCTGTATGTCGGAGCGGATCGCGTGTTGGCAACTTCGATTATCGCCTGGTATCTGACGGACTATTTCTTCAAGGGGGAGCGCGTCGTGCTTTCGAATTTCAAAACGGCGGCTGGTGTTTTTGAACAGGATAAATATCTGTCCATCCTTCAGGGTATCGTCAATCTGGTGCTGTCGATCGCTTTGGTGTTTAAAATCGGTCTGGCGGGCGTGTTTATCGGAACCGTCGTATCCGGACTGATTGCAAATATCACAAAACCGATCATTATTTATCGGGTTTGCTTTGAAAAAAGTGCGTTTTCCTATTTTCAGGAGTCCATCAAATATCTGCTCGTCATCGGAGCTGCGCTGGCAGTGCTCATTCCGCTGCAGAATCTGCTGATGCCGCAGGTGACGATTGCAAAATTTGCGTTGATGATCGTGATCATTACGGTTGTCTTTAATGGGATTTTCCTAGTGGTGTTCGGCAGGACGGAGGAATTTAAGTATTTATACGGAATGGTAAAAGGGAGGTGGAAACGGTCATGATAATCGTAGAGGTGATGGGCGGACTGGGAAATCAGATGCAGCAGTACGCATTGTACCGGAAGCTGGAGTCTTTGGGAAAAGATGCCAGACTGGATGTTTCCTGGTTTCTCGACAAAGAGCGGCAGACAAAGGTGCTTGCAAGCCGGAAGCTGGAGTTGTCCTGGTTTGAAAATCTTCCTGCAAAATATTGCACACAGGAAGAAAAGCAGGCAATTCTTGGAAAAAATAATTTGGTCGGAAAACTGAAAAAGAAGCTGCTTGGGGGCAGCAACCGGCATTTTACGGAAAGCGATATGTACCATCCGGAAATCTTTGATCTGGAGGACGCTTATTTAAGCGGTTTCTGGGCATGCGAGGCTTATTATGCGGATATTTTGCCGATGCTGCGCAGCCAGATTCATTTTCCGGATCCGGAAAAAGGCGAAGGCTGGGATTTAGAGGCTGCCGCGAAAAATAAAGAAACGATGGAGCGCATGAAGCAGGAAGCCTCTGTTAGCATCCATATTCGCCGCGGGGATTATCTGGATGCACAGAATGCGGAGATGTTCGGCGGGATCTGCACGGATGCTTATTATGAAGCGGCGATTTCGTATATAAAGGAGCAGACACCGGACGCACATTTCTATGTTTTTTCAGATGACTCTGTATATGCGAAAAATGCCTACCCTGGAAAAGAGTTTACCGTCGTGGATTGGAATACCGGGAAAAACAGCCTGTTTGACATGCAGCTGATGAGCTGCTGCAGCCATAATATCTGTGCAAACTCCACCTTCAGCTTCTGGGGAGCGCGGCTCAATCCGAGCCCGGATAAGGTGATGATCCGTCCGTCAAAGCATAAAAACAGCCAGAATATTGTGCCGGAGGAGATGAAAAAGCTCTGGAACGGCTGGGTGTTGATAGATGGAAAGGGAAGAATTATTTAAGAAAAGTTAAGAAAAGCGGTTCCTCGAATACGGTATAATAATACTGACACACGGCAATTGCACATATTTTTTGAGGTAAAATGTGCAGCAGCGAACAAGACGGTACAAACTGGTAATTGGGCGCATTTGCGCTGTTTTGTAGATTGAGGAGAAATTATAATGAAAAAGAAAATAGTTATATCTGAAAAAGTGACAGCGGTTATGCTTGCAGCAGCGATGGCCATTAGCATGACAGCATGCGGCAGCCCTGCAAAAGATATGCAGGGAGCAGCAGAAACAGCAGCGGATGAAGAAACAAGTACGGTAGAAACAGCAGCGGATAGAGAAACAAGTGCGGTAGAAACTGTATCAGAGATTGCCGGAAATACAACGGAAAGCACGGAGAATGCAGCGACAGACGCAGAGATTTTGGTTGCAGAAGACCCGGATACAGAAATTACAGCGTCAAATGAGAATACCGACATCAAGGTAACGGTAGAGGATCAGAAGGAAGAAAAGAAAAACGATGCAGGAGAGGTTCTGGTCACAATTAGCGTTCAGAAAGCCACCATCGAAGACAGCGGCTATGATGCACTGCAGAAGGTGCTGGATCAGCAGAGCGCAGATACCTATGAGCTGGCGCAGGAAGCATGGGGAGATATGCAGACCTTCCTGGAGGATAGTGATTGGGAAACAACTGGCTCTTTATATGCCATCGAGGACACCATTTCCATGAAGCGTGGGGATGACAGGATCTTCAGCTACGTAACCACGGATTATTCCTATCTTGGAGGTGCACATCCGAACTTCGTTTATAATGGTTACAATTATGACACAAAGACTGGCAAAAGGCTGACACTGCGGGATGTGACAGAGGATTACGACAGCCTGTATGCACAGGTTCTGGACACTCTGAGGGCTTTTCAGGAAGAACAGGGGGATTTTATGTTCTTTGAAGACTACGAGGATACTGTCAAGGGAATGTTTTACGGATTTTCAGCCGAAGAGGATTTGGAGGACAGCGACATGACAGCTGCAGACAGGGAGGAAACCCCGGATACTGCAGGGACAGCGTCCGATATCGACAATATTCAGTGGTATCTGACAGATGATGAGCTGGTGGTGATCTTTAACCGTTATGATATCGCAGCCTATGTTTTTGGCCCGACTGCGGTAAAGATTCCGTTCGAAACAGGGCTGGTAAAAGAGATTTATTCATGACAATAGAATGCTCGCAGAGCATGCATTCTATTGTTCATGACAATAGAATACTCGCAGAGCGTGTATTCTATTGTTGGAAGTAAATGTGCGAAGCAAGAGGAGCTACGCGTATGAAGAATGTGATTGCAGTGATCTGGGACTGCGATAAGACGCTGATTGACGGATATATGCAGGATCCGATGTTTGCAGAATATGGCGTTGAGACGAAGCAGTTCTGGGCGGATGAAAATAAAATCCTGGATGAATACCAGAAAACCGGCGTGCGGGTCAACCGCGACACCTATTATCTGAATTATTTTATCAAATGTGCCCATGAGGGAATTTTCCCGGGCTTAAATAATGCAAAGCTTCGTTCTTTTGGAAAGCTGCAGAAGCTTTATCCGGGGACGCTGGAATTTTTCCGGAAAACAAAAAACATGTTCCGAAATGATGCGAGTTATTCGGAATATGATATTCAGGTAGAGCATTATATTGTCAGCACCGGGTTTGCAGAGGTAATCCGGGGAATGGAGCTGATGAATTATGTGGATGATGTCTGGGGCTGCGAACTGATGGAAGCGCCGGATGCAGATAATCAGCCGCTCATCAACGAAATCGTTTATACGATCGATAATACGACGAAAACGCGTGCGATTTTTGAAATCAATAAAGGAATCGGAAAGATTGACGGCATCGATGTCAATTCCAAGATTCCCCAGGAGCTGCGGCGTGTGAAATTTGAAAATATGATCTACATAGCAGACGGACCAAGCGATATCCCGGCCTTTTCCCTTGTACATCAAAACGGCGGTTCCACCTTTGCCATTTATCCAAAGGGCGACGTCGCTGCCATGAAGCAGGTAGAACAGATGCGTGCAGACGGAAGAGTTGACATGTATGCCGAGGCGGATTATTCCGAAAATACAACCGCAAACATGTGGATCACAAACCGCATTCAGGAGCTTGCTGACAAAATCCGGGAACGGGAAAAAAATAAAATCGAAAAATATGCCGGCGGTGTGCCCAGGCACCTGGTGTGAATCGTAGAGAAGGACCGGGAGCTTTTTGAAGTAAAATATGCAAAATGGCTGACAGATCTGGAGCAGGAATGCGAAAAAGCTGTGATGTAGATCGATGACAGAATGTATGCAAAAACGTTGGAAGATCGTTATGATCAGGTATCGTGCTTTGGCATTGCTTTTTACAAAAAGCGTTGCCTGATTCAGAAAAAATGATATAGTTATAGATAGCAAGAATAATCGGAGGACTTACAATGAAAGTATTGGTAACCGGCGTAGCCGGACAGCTTGGACATGATGTGATGAATGAGCTTGCCAAACGCGGCCACGAGGGTGTTGGCTCGGATCTGGCAGCAGAATACAGCGGGATTGCAGACGGCAGTGCCGTAACAAAGATGCCTTATGTATCGATGGATATCACCGATGCAGCAGCGGTAGAAACGGTTTTACAGGAGGTAAAGCCGGATGCTGTCGTGCACTGCGCGGCATGGACTGCAGTGGATCTGGCAGAGGATGACGATAAGGTGGACAAGGTTCGCAGCATCAATGCCGGCGGCACGAAGAATATCGCAGAGGTATGTAAGAAGCTGGACTGCAAGATGGTCTACCTTTCCACCGACTACGTATTTGACGGACAGGGTACCGAGCCTTGGGATCCGGACTGCAAAACCTACCAGCCGTTAAACGTTTACGGACAGACGAAGCTGGAGGGCGAGCTTGCAGTTTCGGAGACCCTGGACAAGTATTTTATCGTCCGGATTGCATGGGTGTTCGGCGTCAACGGCAAGAACTTCATCAAGACGATGTTGAATGTCGGCAAGACACATGACACCCTGAAAGTCGTATCCGATCAGGTCGGCACACCGACCTACACCTATGATCTGGCGCGCCTGCTGGTGGATATGATCGAAACCGACAAATACGGTTATTATCATGTGACCAACGAGGGCGGCTACATCAGCTGGTATGATTTTACAAAAGAAATTTTCAGACAGGCAGTGGAGCTGGGACATACAGAGTATTCCGAAGACAGACTGACGGTACTGCCGGTGACAACAGCAGAATATGGCCTGTCCAAAGCAAAACGCCCGTTCAATTCCAGACTGGATAAGAGCAAGCTGGTGAAAAACGGCTTTACACCGCTTCCGACCTGGCAGGATGCGCTGCGGAGATATTTGAAAGAAATTGGGATGTAAGGTACAAGAAAGAGAAAAGATACAAGTAATGCTTCCACAGGGAGGCTTTATTCATGACAATAGAATGCTCGCAGAGCGTGCATTCTATTGTTTGTATTATAGCGGGAGAAGAGTTATGGAAGTGAAGAAAGACTGGCTGTCCGGTGTTTTAAAAGTTTTGCTGTGTTTCTCTTTTGTGTATCTCTGGGTCATGGCACTTGTGTATGTAAAGAAAAGTTATTGTGGAATTCCGGGGGCGGCAGTCTTTCTGATTGCGGCGTTACTCGATGGAATTTTGGTCTGGTGCGTATGGAAAAAGAAAAAATTGAAATCAGACAAAACGACAACCATAAAAACAGAAAATATCTGTCTGTTGTGTGCATCCCTTGTATTGCTGGCACTTCAGTTTGTCGTGATCTGGAACGCGGTTTTCAGGACGGCATGGGATCCGGGCGCAGTCTGGTATGGCGCTCATTTCGTGGAGATGGGGGATCAGGATGGCATCAACAGCATGGGATATTATTTTTCTGTGTATCCCAATAATCTGCTTTTGGTATGGATTTATTCTATAGTGTTGAAATTAAATGATGTAATAGGTACACCGATTGCAAATGGAACGATGTTGCTTGCATTATTTCAGTGTATTTTTGTGACAGGTGCAGGGGCTTGTCTTTATAAGACTGTGCGCCATTTTGCGGATCAGATAATTGCTTGGATTGCATATGGATTTTATTTCATTCTGGGCGGGTTGTCGGCGTGGATTATGATTCCGTATTCAGATTCTACCGGTATTATTTTCCCGGTTTTTCTTTTCTGGCTTTATGTGAAATTAAAAGAGACAGAGTCTGCAAAGAAAAAATGTGTATTGCTGTTTCTTATGTTTTTCCTGTGTTACATCGGTTTTGAGATCAAGCCGATGGCGGCAATTGTGATGATTGCAGTCGCTGCGGTAGAGGGAATTCATTTTATCGGGAAACTGCTGAAAAAACAGATTGTCTGGAAAAAGTCTGTGCTTGCCTGCTGTCTGTCCGCAGTACTTGGCATTGGCGCTGCGGCAGGAGGTGTATCTGCCGTAGTAGACTCCTTGCATTTCCCGGTTGTTACGGATACCGTGCTTGGCTGGCAGCATCACATGATGCTGGGATTGAATAAAGATACAAACGGCGGCTACAGTCAGGCGGATTTTGATTATTCGACGAGCTTTTCCAGTGCAGAGGAGCAGCATGCGGCGGAATTAAAGGAAATCGGAAAACGATTAAAAGATTTCGGCGTAGGCGGATATCTGCAGCATTTTGTAAAAAAATCAGCGAGAAACTATTTTGACGGATGCTTTGGATGGGGAGGACTGGGAGAGACTTTCTATACAGAAATCTTCCCGGAAAGAGGAACCGTATTGTGTTCCTTGATCCGTTCCCTGTATTATGATAACACGGAAGATACGCTGTACCGGTATCAGGCGCTGTTTCGGCAGATTTTGTGGTATATGGTACTGGTTCTTGTCCCTTTTTCTGTATTTACGAAAAGACCCCTGGACAAAAAACGCCAGGTTGCAGTGCTGTCAGTGCTGGGGCTGATGCTTTATCTGCAGATTTTTGAGGCACATGCAAGATATCTGTATACATTTGTACCGATTTTTGTGTTCCTTGCGACAGAAGGAATCGACAATCTGAGAGAATATCTGAACCAGAAATCAGAGCGCAGGGTTAAAAAATGAGAAAATTCGATAAAATTATAATTGGTGCCGGATTGTATGGATGTTATGCTGCAAATCTGTGCGGGAAACGTAACGAAACGGTTCTCGTTCTGGAATATGACGAAGCACCGTTTCAGCGGGCAACATATATCAATCAGGCAAGGGTACATATGGGATATCATTATCCGAGAAGCCTTTCGACTGCAATGAAATCCGCAGGATATTTCCGGAGATTTGTAGAGGATTTTTCTTTTTGTATTCATGATAAATTTGATCAGATTTACGCGACTTCGGAAAAGTTTTCGTGGACGAATGCGGTGGAATTCGTAGAATTTTGTAAAGCTGCCGGGATCCGTTGCGAAGAAGTGTCTGCGGCCAAATATTTCAATCCGGGAATGTGTGATGGTGCCTTTCTGACAGAAGAATATACCTACGATGCGAAAATCCTCGGGGCGTATTATCAGGAACAGCTGGAAAAACAAAAAAATATCGAAATTCAGTACTGTGCCAGAATTGACCGGATCACAAAGACAGAAAAATCATTTGTAATTCGTCTGGAAGATGGAACAGAATATGAAACTTCTTTTGTGTTAAACGCATCCTATGCTTCCGTGAATCAGATCCTGCAAAAACTGGAGAATGTCGGGACAGAAAAGTTCAAAATAAAATATGAACTGTGTGAAATTATTCTCTGTAAACCGACAGAGAAGTTAAAACCGATCGGTCTGACCGTGATGGATGGTCCGTTTTTTTCAATCATGCCGTTTGGATGCACAGGACTGCATTCTCTAACCTCGGTTACGTTTACACCGCATGTCACTTCATACGAGGAATTGCCGACATTTTCCTGTCAAAAAGGATTGGAAAGCGGAGAAAATTCCTGCACGCCCGGGCATCTGGGAAATTGTTCTGAGTGCCCGCATAAACCGGAATCCGCCTGGATGTATATGTCGCAGCTGGCGAATAAATACATGAAAGCAGAGTACGGATATACCTATCAGCAGTCATTATATTCGATGAAGCCGATCCTGAAATCGTCAGAGGTGGATGATTCCAGGCCGACTGCAATCAAAGTGCTGAGTGAAAGACCGACGTTTATCAGTGTGTTGTCTGGAAAAATCAATACAGTATACGATCTGGATACATATTTATAGGGATGAAAAATGGAAAACAGGGTTAAACAGAAAAAATTTGTTTCATTGGTTTTATATTTACACAATACACAAAATGAGGTAGTACCTTTTTTTCAAAAGGTGTTGCCGGTGTTTCGGGACAATTTTACAAATTTTGAAATTGTATGTGTAAACGATGCCTGTACGGATGGTACCATTGGCGTCTTAAAAGAATATCTGGAAGAAAATCATTGTTCAGAAATGGTCAATATTATTCATATGAGTTTTTTTCATGGACTGGAAAGCGCGATGAATGCGGGCAGGGATCTTGCAATTGGAGATTTTATCTATGAGTTCGACACAGCTTATGTGGATTATCCTTCGGAGTTGATTATGGAAGTTTATGATAAGCTTCTGGAAGGCAATGATATTGTATCGGCAGGGACAAGGGATCATGTCCGAATGACGTCAGGGATCTTTTATTTTTGCTACAATAAAACGAGCAGAGGAAGAGGAAAAATCGGACCGGAAACTTTTCGGATTGTTTCCAGGCGTGCAATCAACCGGATCAAATCGATCGGGCAGTATATTCCATATCGAAAAGCAGTTTATTCCAATTGCGGATTAAATACTGCCGTTATGAATTACCGTTCTCTGGAAAAAGGAAAGAGAAAAAACCAATATGTGGGAGAGAGATTTTCTCTGGCATTCGATTCTTTTATTTATTTCACAAATGCGATGGAAACGGTTTCAGCAGTAATATGCGGTATCTTTTTATTGTTGTCTGTCGGAATGGGAATTTTTGTCGCAAAGGACCTGATTTTTCATAATGTGGTGGTGGAAGGATGGATTTCTACCATGAGCTTTATGGCGTTGGGATTTTTTGGCGTATTTGCCTTACTGACGATTATTTTGAAATATTTGTCTGTAATGCTGAATTTGATTTTTAAAAAACAGAGATATCTGATTATGGATATTGAAAAGGTGGTAAAAGGATGAAGCAGGACGTACTGAGTATCAATTTGTTGTTTCCGGTATTGAATGAACGGCTGAGACTGGAAAACGGGATCGAACGTTCTATGGCTTATTTAAAAGAAAATGCAACGATACCATACCAGTTGACAATTCTGGATAACGGTTCGGAGGATGAAACACCAGAAATCGGCAAAGCCCTTGCAGCAAAATATCCGGAAGTGAGCTATGTCAGAGTAGGGGAACGCGGCGTTGGCGTTGCATTTCGAAAAGGAATTTCTATCAACACCTGTGATCTGGTCGGGTATATGGATATTGATCTTTCCACAGATTTAAAATATCTCGGGAAAACGATCGAAATGTTTCAGAACGATTCGAATTTACAGTATGTAAACGGAAGTCGGTTCAGCAAAGAATCTGATACAAAGGGACGGAAATGGTATCGGAAGATCACGTCCATGGGACTTGTATTTTTGTTAAAAACGCTGTTTCATATGAAAGCGACCGATGCGGTCTGCGGGTTCACTTTTCTGAAAAAAGAAGCGGCAGAGCAGCTTGTAAGGGAAAGCAGTCAGGATAACGGCTGGTTTTATACGATTGAATTTTTACTCCGCGCGGAACGGGATGGAATGAAAATTTATGATATGCCGGTCGAATGGCAGGAAGATTATAATACGACGGTAAAAGTGTGGAAAACGATCAAGAATTATCTGATTCAGATGTATCATCTGAAAAAGGAATTTCGTCAGGAAGACAAACTCAGAAAATAAACGATTGAGGTACAAAACCGGAAGGATGGAGAGAGAAAACTATGCTCAAAAGAATTGATTTGACGAGAGATTATCAGAAACATAAGGTAGAGTATTTGGAAGCCATTCAAAAAGTGTGTGAGGATACCGCATTTTCCGGTGGAAAGTATGCGGATGAATTCGATAAAGAATTTGCACAGTATTGTGGAGTTCCCTATGCGTCCGGCGTAAATAACGGAACCTCTGCGCTGCATTGTGCGATGGTTGCACTTGGAATCGGAGAAGGGGACGAAGTGATCGTTCCTGCCAATACCTATATTGCGACTGCCTGGGGTGTGACTTATACGGGGGCGACTCCGGTATTTGTGGATTGTACTGCGGATACCTGGGAAATAGACCCGGATAAAATCGAAGAAAAGATCACAGAGAAGACGAAAGCAATTATTGGTGTACATTTATATGGACAACCGTTTGAATTTAACAAGGTAAAAGAAATAGCTGACAGACATCATCTGTATGTAGTGGAGGACTGTGCGCAGGGACATGACGCTTTATATGAGGGGAAAATGGTTGGAACGCTGGGAGATCTCGGATGCTTTAGCTTTTATCCTGGAAAAAACCTGTATGCGTTTGGAGAAGGCGGAAGTGTAACCGGCTATCGAAAAGAGTACTTCGATACGATCGAAATGATGAAAAATCAAGGTTGTACAGTGCGTTATTATCATGACATGATCGGATATAATTATCGACTGGAGGGCATCCAGGGAGCAGTGCTGAGTGTCAGCCTGAAATATCTGCCGGAATGGACTGCCCGCAGGCGGGAGATTGGATGGCGGTACACAAAGGAAATTACAAATCCGGCGATTACCCTGCAGCATCATCCGGAAAATACGAATCCGGTCTTCCATATGTTTGAGGTGGAGGTGGAGGATGACCCGGAACGTTTTCTGGCTTATATGGCAGAGAAGGGAATTGAGTGCAACCGGCATTACCCAGTGCCCTGCCATTTGCAGAATGCTTATAAGCATCTTGGTTACCAGGTTGGAGATTGTCCGAACGCGGAGTATCTGGCATCCCATTGCGCGACGTTGCCGCTGTTCCCGGAAATGACGGACGAGGAAGTTGAAATGGTAATCCGGGCTTGTAATGCGTATCAGACCGCCTGAAACAGATTCTTATGACACCAGACCGTATAGTACCTGAAAACAGGGCGGGCAGGAACAGATTGTCCTCTTGCCTCAAAAGTGGTATACTTCTCGTATAACGGGGAATTTTGCATTTTGGAAGATTTTCCTGTATGGAAAACTAAAACACAAGGAGTGCCGGAGTTTTGGCAGTGACAGATAGAATGGAGTTAAAAACACAGAAAAAGGAAGCTGCATTGACAGTCAATGAGCTTTTATACCTGATTTTCTTCGGTGTGATGCTGTTTTCAAAGGGAATGGGCTGGTACGACGGGATGCGTCCGTATCAGCTCTGTCTGCTGATCGGAATGGGATGCCTTGGGCTGAAACTGATTCTGACAAAATATACGCCGTGGCAGCTTCTGGTCGCAGCGGTGTTCGGCGTGCTCGGCGTTCTGAGCTGGCGCTGCTCTGCGGAAAAGGGAATGCTGACCTGTGTAATGATGTTGATCGGTATGAAAGATGTGCGGATAAAAAAGGTCTTTCAGGTCGGGGCGGTTGTCTGGAGCAGCGTGTTCCTTTATCGGATTCTGGCGTTTCTGATCGGCTGGGACAAAGGCATTTTGCTGGTACATAAAAAGCTCGGAGCCTTTATCTTCCGGTGGAGTATGGGATATCCGCATCCGAATGTATTCCATATTTCCTATGTAATTTTGCTGGCATTTCTGTTTTATCTGTTGCAGCAAAAAGGCAAAAAGCTGTTTGGCTGGATTGTTGCCGCGCTTGTCGGAAACGTACTGATTTTTATCTATTCAGTCAGCTTTACCGGATTTTTGTTGACCGGAATTTATCTGATGCTGGTGCTGTATTTTGAACTGCGCAGTCAGTTTACGAAGCCGGAAAAAGCGCTGGTGCAGTGCGTGCTTCCGGTTGGACTGGCATTTTCTCTGTTGGCGCCGCTGCTTCCGGAAGGAAATCGGTTTTATGAAGTGATGAATAAACTGATGAATACCAGACTGCGTCTTTCCAAATATTTTCTAACGCAGGAAAAGATTACTCTGTTCGGACAGCAGTTCCAGCTGGCGGATAAAGATCTGAACATGGACAATTCTTATGTGTTTGCATTGATGACCTACGGGGCGGTTGTTTTTGTCCTGTTGATGATCGCCTATTTCTTTACCATCCGGAATCTGATAAAGGAGAACCGGCGGAAAGAGCTGGCGATTACGCTGGGATTTCTGATTGCCGGAATATCGGAGCCGTTTTTGTTCAATACTTCTTTTAAAAATGTTTCCTTAATTTTTGTGGGAAGTTATCTGCTAAACGATGCAAATCCGATCCGGCGGCAGAACATTGCATGGATTGGAATCTGTACGCTGGGCGACCGGAGTCTTCCGAAAAATGCTCCGGCAGAGAAACTGGAAGAAAAACTTTTGCTGGGGCTGAAAAGGATAGGGGCTGCAGCAGGAGAAAAGAAATATTTGATTGCTGCGTTGACCTGCGTTTGTGCCGTGATCGGCGGCACTGCTTTTGGGCTGACGGCACAGATGCCCAAAGAGTATCTTGTGCCCAAGTCGATCTGTGATTATTCGCTGCAGGAAGTCTATTATCTGGACGAGGAAGCAGTTGCAAAAGAACGGGCAAACGGCTCGGAAGTATTGTATTATATGGGAGAAGAGATACCGATGTTTCGGTTCTCTGGAGTTACTGTAACTGTGGAATGGATGAGGGGTATGATCGGAGCAGCAATCCTGACCGGAGTAGTCGGAGCACTGCTTGGAACAGGTATTGCGGAAATTTTAGAAAAAGGGCGGAAAAAGAGCGGACAGTATGAATGAAAAATTGAAATTCTGTAAATTGTTGGGAACAAACATCAATGTCATTACGATGGATGAAACAGTTGATTATATGGATCAGCATCTGGATGAACTGCGTGGAAAATATGTCTGTGTTTCCAATGTGCATACGACGGTCATGGCATTTCGCGATGCAGAATATCGGAAAGTGCAAAACGGCAGTGCGATGAATCTTCCTGATGGAAAACCACTGTCTATTGTATGTCGGATGCGCGGACATCAGGAGGCCGGACGTGTTCCGGGACCGGATCTGATGCCGAGAATTTTCGAGCTTTCCGAGAAAAAAGGATACCGGCACTATTTTTATGGCAGTACGGAAAAAACACTGCATGCGCTGGAACAGAAGCTGCGCGAAAAGTATCCGAAGTTGAACATTGTCGGGATGTATTCTCCGCCGTTTCGACCGCTGACAGAAGAAGAGGATGAGACGGTTGTAAAACAGATCAATGATACAAAACCGGATTTTATCTGGATTGGACTGGGAGCTCCAAAACAGGAAAAATGGATGGCTGCACATGCCGGAATGCTGCACGGCGTCATGCTGGGCGTAGGGGCAGGCTTTGATTTCCATGCGGGAACGGTAAGACGTGCGCCAGGCTGGATGCAGGAGCTTTGTCTGGAATGGCTGTTTCGGCTGATGCAGGATCCGAAACGCCTGATTCCACGATATATGGATACAAATTTTTCGTTTATTCATTATGTCTGGAAAGAAAACAAGCTTTTAAAAAAGAAAAATCAGGAGCTGATGCATATACCTTCAAGACCGAAGACAGGAATGAAGATCGCAATGATCGGACATAAGCGCATTCCGTCGAGAGAAGGTGGTGTGGAGATCGTCGTGGAAGAGCTGTCTACACGAATGGTTCGTTCCGGAAACCGGGTGGATGCGTATAATCGTTCCGGTTACCATGTATCCGGCAAAGAATTTGATGAAAAACATGGAAAATATTTTCAGGGAATCCGGATTTTTACGATTCCAACGTTTTCCAGCAGCAAGTTAAATGCGATTGTATATTCTTTTCTGGCAACAATCCGGTCATTGTTCGGGCATTATGATATTGTGCATTTCCATGCGGAAGGACCGTGTATTATGCTTTGGCTGACCAAACTGTTTGGAATCCCGACAGTGGCGACGATTCATGGACTGGACTGGCAGCGTTCCAAATGGGGAAATTTTGCATCCCATATGCTGAAGCTGGGGGAAAAGACAGCTGCGCTCCATGCGGATGAAGTGATCGTATTGTCGCACAATATGCAGGATTATTTTCAGGAGACATACGGCAGAAAAACACGTTTTATTCCAAATGGAATCAACAGACCGATTTTAAAAGGCGATTCCGAAATTAAGGCAAAGTATGGTCTGGAAAAAGACGGATATATCCTGTTCCTGGCAAGAATTGTGCCGGAAAAGGGACTGCATTATCTGCTGCATGCGTTTGAACAAATCGAGACGGATAAAAAACTGGTGATTGCGGGCGGCAGCAGCCATTCTCAGGAATACGTACAGGAAATGGTCGATCTGGCGGCAAAAGACAGCCGTGTGATTATGACCGGATTTGTACAGGGGGAAGTGTTGGAAGAGCTGTACTCTAACGCGTATTGTTTTGTACTGCCCAGTGATATTGAAGGGATGGCGCTTGGACTGTTGGAAGCGATGAGCTATGGAAACTGCTGTATTGCAAGCAATATTCCGGAAAATACAGAGGTGGCGGAAGATCATGCCCTGTATTTTGAAAAGGGAAATGAAAGAGATTTGCAGAAACGTTTGGAGGAAGTGCTGGCGCATCCGGAACAGACGCAGAAAGCACATCAGGAAAATGCAGACTTTATCTGTGGAAAATATAACTGGGATCGGGTGACGGAGCAGACACTGCATCTTTATCAGCATGTGCTCAAGGCACGGGAGAATCAGAAATGAAAGTATTGATTGTCAATAAATTTCTGCATCCGAACGGCGGATCGGAAACCTATATTTTTGAAGTCGGGAAACAGCTTCAGAAGATGGGACATCAGGTAGAATATTTTGGAATGGAGCATGAAGGCCGGGTCGTTTCGAACCGGCTTGATTGCTATACAGGGAATATGGATTTTCATACCGGAAAACTTCAAAAATTACGGTATCCGTTCCGGATTCTCTATTCGACAGAGGCTGCAAAAAAGATCCGGAAAGTGCTGGACGACTTTCGGCCGGACGTGGTTCATGTCAATAATTTCAATTTCCAACTGACACCATCCATTCTCTACGCGATCCGTAAATATGAGAAACAGACCGGCAGAACGGTTCAGATCGTATACACGGCGCATGATTCACAGCTCGTCTGTCCAAACCATCTGATGCAGAGACCGTCCGGCGAGCTGTGCCAGGAATGCCTGGGACAGAAGCAGTGGAACTGCACGAAACACAAGTGTATCCACAATTCCCGCGTGAAGAGCCTCTTGGGAAGCGTGGAAGCGAAGATCTATCAGCATAACCATGCGTATCGGATGTTCGATACGGTGATCTGCCCGAGCCATTTCCTGGAAGAGGTTTTGAAGACGAATCCGGATTTGGACGGGAAGACGGTGACGATGCATAACTTTTTGCCGGAGCAGGAGTTATGTCCAGTCAAAAAAGAAGATTATGTTTTGTATTTTGGCAGATTTTCAGAAGAAAAAGGAATTAAAACGTTACTGAAAGCCTGTGAAAAATTAAACGATATTCCTTTTGTATTTGCAGGAAAAGGACCGTTGGAAAATGAAGTAAATCAGTTGAGAAATGTGAAGAATATAGGTTTCACGAAGGGAAAGAAGCTTTATCAGACAATTGCGGCGGCGAAGTTTGTTGTCTTTCCATCAGAGTGGTATGAAAATTGTCCGTTTAGTGTAATTGAAGCACAATATTATGGAACGCCTGTTATTGCGTCCAGAATTGGCGGAACGGTTGAACTGATTAAAGAAGGAATGACCGGTGAATTTTTTGAACCGGGGAATCAAAAAGAGCTGGAAGAGAAGATCAGAAATCTTTGGGGAGATTCGGAGCGGCTTGAAGAGTATACCGGAAATTGTAAGGAAACAGATTTTCTGAATCTGGATAAATATTGCGAAAAACTGCTGCAGATTTATGGCGGTTTAAAAGCCTGAGCAGAACACATTGAGCAGCAATACTTCTACAGTATATGCTTGAAAATGAGGTGCAGTGTGAAAATTTTGATGCTGGTCAACTGGAAAGTTGCCTATGAAAATCAAATACCGGAAGGAAAACAGCCGCCGGACTATGTTGTACCGGGACAGAAATACTGGTTTTTTCGGTATCTGTCGGATGATATTTCCGTAGATGTTGTGGACATCCGTTCGTTTCCCTGGCTGGAGCAATTTGAAAAAGAAAAAATCCGGTTTTATATCTGGCAGACGCTGAAGGTATTGCCGAAATTAAATCAGTATGACCTGGTTTTGTCCCATGGAATGCAGAGTGGGATTGTATTGTGCCTGTGGCGCAGACTGTTCGGACATGGAAAATATAAGCATATCGTGTTTGACATTGGTGGCTTTAACAGCGCGAAGGAAGAAGGAAAAGCGCTGAAGCTGATGCAGTTTGCAAGCAAGTCTCTGGACGGTGTGATTTATCATACAAAGAGCCAGATTACCTATTACGAAAAGTGTCACCCGTGGCTGCTTTCCAAAAGCAGATATATTGCGTTTGGGACGGATGCAGAATATTTTCAGCCGACCGGAACACCGATAGAGAAAGAAAATCCGTATATTTTATGTGTCGGTTATAATAAACGGGATTGGGATACGCTGCTGCAGGCATACGAAAAACTGAGAAATCTGCAAAAAGGGCGAAATCAGGATGGACTTGCTGATTTTCCGAAGTTAAAACTGATTGGGAAAGAAAAGCTGGATCGGAAATATGACGGTGTTGAGACCGTCGGATTTATTCCGGTTACGCAATTGATGAAAGAAATTGAAAAAGCAACCTTTTGTGTACTTCCACTGCAGTCTTTTAACTATTCATTCGGGCAGATGACACTGCTGCAGCAGATGCTTTTGAAAAAAGCGGTGATCGCGGCAAATGTTCCCAGCCTGAGAGATTATGTGACAGACGAGCAGGATTGCCTGCTCTATGAGCCGGAAAATGCGGAAGAGCTTGCAGAACAGATGGAGCGACTGATACAAGATCCTGAATTTTCCAGACGACTGGGAGAAAATGCTATGCAGTCCGTTCGGGAAAAATGGAACGAAAAAAGGATGGCGCAGGACA
>UMHK01080498.1_pt1 | contig 23439 bp, 17 predicted proteins | sample 1965521 | NCBI WGS metagenome assembly UMHK01 (sample SAMEA4836097, study PRJEB28245) | human gut metagenome | biome: gut microbiome; material: fecal sample | place: Denmark | collected 2008
ACTGTCCTCCAACAGCGACAAAAAGAAAAACAGCGTCACAATGATGGGCAGAAAGCTCAGCACGCTTCCGACACCGTTAAAAATACCGTCCATCACAAGGGAATGAATCACATCGTTTACGTTCCACGCTGTCATGTGCGCATCCACCCAGCTTCCAAGCGCCGTAATCCCTGCATCGAGCAGATCTGACAGGCCTGATCCTATTACGCTGAAGGTCAGGAAAAACACCAGTGCCATAATGCCTGCAAAGCACGGAAGCGCCGTATATTTTCCCGTTAAAATCCGGTCGATTTTCTGACTGCGGATATGTTCTTTACTCTCTTTGGGGCGAATCACCGTTTCGTCGCACACCTTTTCGATAAAATCAAACCGCATGTGCGCAATCGCAGCGGCACGGTCCAGCCCCCGCTCTGCTTCCATCTGGCAGATGATATGTTCCAGGGTTTCCTTTTCATTTTCATCCAGCTTCAGGCTGTCCCGGATCAGGACATCTCCCTCTGCAAGCTTGGAAGCTGCAAACCGCACCGGAATCTCCGCTTCTTTTGCATGATCTTCAATAAAATGCATGATCGCATGCAGACACCGATGCACGGCACCGCCGTCTTCCTCACTGTCGCAAAAATCCACCCGTCCGGGGCGCTCCTGATACTTTGCCACATGAACCGCATGGGAAATCAGCTCTTCAATGCCTTCGTTTTTGGCTGCGGAAATCGGAACAACCGGAATGCCCAGAAGCGCCTCCATCTGATTAACCAGAATGGAACCGCCGTTTTCCCGCACCTCATCCATCATATTAAGCGCCAGCACCATCGGGATATCCAGCTCCATCAGCTGCATCGTCAAATAAAGGTTCCGTTCGATATTTGTCGCATCCACGATATTGATAATTCCTTTTGGGTGCTCCTCCAGCAGAAAGTTTCTCGTCACAACCTCTTCGCTGGAATAGGGGGACATCGAATAAATGCCCGGCAGATCCGTTACCAGCGTATTTTCCTGTCCACGGATCTGACCATCCTTTCGGTCTACCGTAACACCCGGAAAGTTTCCGACATGCTGATTTGAGCCGGTCAGCTGATTAAAAAGTGTCGTTTTTCCGCAGTTCTGGTTGCCGGCAAGGGCAAACGTCAGTACCTCCTGATCCGGCAGCGGATCTTCCTTTTCCTTATCGTGATATTTTCCCTCTTCTCCCAGACCCGGATGCGGAATCGGCTTCCCCATCTGCCGGGAAGTCTCAGGACAGACGTCCCGCACATTCTCTATTTCAATTTTCTCCGCATCTGCCAGACGCAGCGTCAGTTCATAGCTGTGAATCCGCAGCTCCATCGGATCGCCCATGGGCGCATATTTCACCATCGTCACGTCGCCCTGCGGAATCAGTCCCATATCCAGAAAGTGCTGCCGAAGCGCACCCTCTCCTCCGACCGATTTAATTGTAGCTGTTTTTCCAATTGGTAATTCTCGTAATGTCATGTTTTCTCTCATTTCCGCGCACGCTTTTTACAATCTTTCTCCCGTGTGCCTTACTTTCGACTGTCAGTCATGCAAGAACGCTGACTCACTTGCGCTCTCGCTCGCTCACGAGCCCGCGCTGACGCGCTTTATCGCCTGCTACGCAGGCTGCTCGTTCGCTAATGGCACGAGAAAAACAAATGCCGCCTTCGGCGTCGCTTGTTTTTCTTTCGTGCTCATTATATCATACTTCCATTCACTGATTCTACAAATAAACTGTTCTTTTATATACTCTCGGAAGGATTCCGCCTTCCATCAGGAGCTTGCAGAAGTCAGCAAAGTTAATAAGCGCCAAATTCCACTCTGTTTTGCAGAATTTGACGCTTCTCTTTTTCGATTTTCTTCGAATTTATTTCTTCTTCCGTTCTACCAGTTCGCCAACGAGGTAGCATACCGCTGCAATAACCATACCGTTGACAGAAGCGATGCCCCACGGAACCAGATTTGCAACAGCCGCGCCGATGAGGACGCCTGCGATTGCGAACCAGTTGACCTGTCTGGGAATCACATCCCATTTTTCGTATTCTTCTTTATGGCAGAAATAGCCAAGTACAACAATCATGCCAACCGGAGGCAGTGTGCAGTTTAAGATATTCAGCCAGCCGACAAAATTGTTGTACAGCCATACCGCGGTTACGGTTCCCAGAATACCGGAAATTACAACCATCGGACGTTTACGCACTTTTGTGATATTGGACAGTCCAAGACCTGCGGTATAAAGCGCGTTATCATTGGTTGTCCAGATATTTAAGCCCAGGACGATAATCGCAAATACCGTCAGGTTCAGCGCAACCATAACTTCAAAAATATCGTTTCCGCCTACATAAACGCCGCTGAACGCACCGAAGCAGAACATCAGACTGTTGCCGATAAAGAATGCGACTACTGTGACGATAACAGACTGCAGTGCCGTTTTGGAAAATCTTGCAAAGTTCGGAGTTGCCGTACCGCCGCTGACAAATGAACCGATGACCAGTCCGGCGCCTGCAATGACGCTCATACCCTGGCTTTCTGCAAATTTTTCAGCCAGCGGAACGTCACCGGTTTTGACCGCCATTACCATCGCCGTAATGCCGAGAATTGCGATCAGCGGAACGGAAATATAGCTGACGATGGTCATCGCCTTAATTCCGAAAAACGCGGAACCAGTCATGCAAATGCCGGCAATCGCAACGAGCAAATAAGGCAGCCAGGGATTTTCCGGAGCGATCAGTTTTGCAACCGGAATTGCAAACATCGCAACGCCTACGCCAAACCATCCGATCTGGGTAAAGCTGGTCAGCACAGACGGCAAATAGGAGCCCTTTGCACCGAAGGAATGCTGTGCCAGCAGATCCAGGGAAAGTCCGGTTTTGGCACCGACATAAGCCAGAGAGCCGGTATAAATTGCAAGAATGATACCTCCCAGAATCAGGAAACCGATAAAGCCGGACAGGTCAAGGCTGTCACCCAGCGTCTGTCCCGTCCACATGCTGGCTGAAAAAACGTAAAGCCAAGCATGATCATAAACATTGTCAGCAGTCTGCGCCGTGCAAACTGAGGCACCGGCTGCAGGGAATAATCGTGGTCTTCTACTTTGGTTTCTTTTGCATTACTCATGTCTTTTCTCTCATTTCTCCTGTCTATTTATTCATTTTATAAACCGGATCGGCCGGGTAACCGCCCCGGATATTCTGCATTCCGCGCTGTATGGCATCTTTGGAATTTTTCCAGTCCGCGTCCTTGTTCTGGTAATCGAATTTTTCAATCAGCCAGTCCACATCTGCGCTCATACGCTCCATATTTTTCTGCATGATCTCGAAAATTTCCGGGAAAAAGGTCTCTTTTTCCTTCTCCGACAGTCTGGTATCCGCACTGCTGCAAAGCTCCCCAAAATGATGCAGACAAAAGCCCTTGCTCTTTGCAATCCGTGCTTTGAAATCCGGGTCTTTTTCATATAAATAGAAAAAAGTGTCCAGATAGCGCTCGTATTCTTTTTGGAAACGGTCGCAGATATAGCAGGTGCTTTCCTTTTTCTGCACCCAGTCTGCCACGGAGTTTTTCGGCGCAATTTTGCGCAGCTTGTCCCCCATCGACTGCTTCTGCGGCCTGAAATGCCTGAATTCGCCATCCATTTCGGACAGCAGTTTTTTATAGTAGGTTTTTAAAATCCAGCCATTGCCAAGGGTGTTGCCGTAATCGAACATTTTTTTCATGTGCGTGCGGCAAAATCCTTCCCGGTCTGTATCCTCACGGACATCGCTCTCCATGTACGAAGCGCAGGAGCCAAGCACAAAATCCATCAGATCCTGCTCTACATTCCGCTCGATATAACAAAAAGGGCACTCATCGCCCGCATTTACCGCATCATTCAGCGGTATCGTATAAAGCTTTTCTTTCACTCTTCTTCCTCCATTCCGCAGTTGCTTGCGCCTTTAAGTCTCTTTTATGGTCATCCGCCGCAGCGTGTCCAGATAAGCGCAGATCTCTGCAAAAAGTTTCTCCGGGGAAAAATCGTAGCGCTCCGACATCTCATCGGTCAGCCCGTCGATCGTATAGCGCACCATTTTTGTCACACGCACAGAATCCCCGTATGGTGCAAAAATACTGTAATCTGCCTGCATGCTGTATGCCCGCAGCCGATCCTCGTAATCCAGCTTCTTTTCCGCGATCCGCTCCACCGCTTCCGTATTCTCTTCTTTTACCGCAACATCCAGAAACCGCTGCATATATGGATAAAGCTTCATCACCTGCATCCGCGCCTGTTCCATCTGCTTTGTCAGGGCAAAATAATCCGTTTCGGAACGTTTTACCTCTCTGGAAAGCTCCAACAACATAAAGCGCGCGCTGTAGTCAAACAGAAATCCGTACAGCCCCAGTTTACTTCCAAAATAATGAAAAAGCAGTCCCTTACTGATCCCCGCCTCCTTTACGATCTCATCCGTGCTGGCGTGTCGATAGCCGCCCCTGGAAAAAATCTTCAGAGATGCGTTGATCATCCGGTCCTGCTTTTCCTGTTTCAAATCAAAAAATTTATCATTCATGTGTCTGTCCCCGCGTCATTGACTTTCTGAGTCGTTTCATTCTATCATACCTGCAGGGTCACTTCAATGTTAAGTTTATAGATTTTTCATACATACTGACCTTTTCATTTTCATAAAATAGTATTAAAATGAGAGAAATAAGTAACCATATTCTGGTATATGTATGGAGGGCATTATTATGGCTAAAAAATTAGGAAAACTTTTCACTCTCGCAGTTACCGCCGGCACCGCTGCTGCCGCTGCTTATTATTATCTCCAGAATAAAAAAGCCGCAGTGCAGGAAGCTCCGGAAGAAGAGGATGATTTCGAAAAAGATCCAGAGGATGACTTTGACGACACCGATTTCACGGACGATGATTTCGTTGATGAAAGCGAGCATCCGGAGGAAGCCAAAGAAGAAGCAAAAGAAGACACTCCCGTCTTTTCTTCCGAAACGAAAGAGGACGGGCATACCTATGTGACCCTGGACTTAAAGGCTGCTCAGGATAAGGCTGTCCAGCTGCGCGACACTGTTTTCAATAAAGTCGGCGACACCGTTTCCAGAATCAAAAACAGCAGCGAATACGAAACCGTAACCGGCAAAATCAACGAAACGGTCGACAAGGTTCGCAGCAACGAAGATGTACAGGCTGTCGAGGAAGCCGCTCACACTGCTGCCGGCGCTGCAAAGCAGGCCGGAAGTGCTGCCGCTGATCTGGCCAAAGACGCTGCCCGCTACGTAGCAGACAAGGTTCACACCACTGTAGCCGAAGCTGCTGCAGAAGCAAAGGAGGCTGCAGAGGCAATTGCAGAGGAAGAGGCTGCAAAGGAAGCTTCCGCTGCTCCGGCGACCGATGCTCCAAAAGCTGAGGAAACCTCCGGCGATGTAAAGACTGAGGAAACCGCTTCCGAATCCGATGCTCCGGCGGCAGAATAAACAGCTGTAAACGAATACTGAGATTTGAAACGAACGCGCCTCCGGCTGAAGAAGTTCTCGTTACAACGGAGGCTGACAACTAAAAAACGAGGCTATCCTGCAGTCATAAACTGATGGGATAGCCTCGTTCTCATTTCTAATAAGCCATGTCTTTCCTATCTGCCTTGCCCCTGTGACCAAAAGTGCCTTTCTTCCTGCAAGCAGCTTGCCTGCAGCCAACAAACAGTGGCAGCGCTCCCTGGACCCCTATTACAGCACAAAATTCTTACGCAATCCTATTCAACAGTCCCGTTGAGGTCAAAAACAGAATCAGCATCACAACCGGCACGACGTATTTAATCATAAAACGATATAGCTTCGCCCTTGTAAAGCGCTCACCGTTTTTCTCCACCTCACCAACGATCCAGTCCGGGCCAATCACCCAGCCGATCAGAATGCTCGTCAGCAATGAAATAAACGGCATCAAAAAGCTGTTGCTGATATAGTCCATCACATCGAGCAGCTGTCCGGTGGAACCGTTTGGCAGCGGCAGTTCAAAGTAAAGCACGTTGTAGCCAAGGCAGATCAGCACCGCCGTTACCAGCGAATAAACACCGATCAGTCCACACATCTTTTTGCGTGTCCGATGAAATACTTCCATACAGTTTGCAACCAACGTTTCCATAACGGATACACACGATGTCAGCGCCGCAAAGCCCATCATCAGGAAAAAGGCGATTGCCACGATTCTTCCTGCGCCTCTCATCGCCGAAAAAACCTTCGGCAGCGAAATGAAAATCAGGCTGGGACCGGACGCCATGCCCTCTTTTCCAAGGAACACATAAACCGCAGGCAGAATCATCATTCCAGCGAGGAATGCAACTCCTGTATCAAAAATTTCGATCTGGTTCGTCGTTTTATTTAAGTCCACGTCATCTTTTACATAGGAACCATAAGTCACCATGATGCCCATCGAAACACTCAGGGAGAAAAACAGCTGGCTCATCGCATCCAGCAAAATCTCCAGAAACCGTTTCACCGTCAGTCCATGAAAATCCGGCGGCAGATAAATCGCCAGTCCCTGCATTCCCGTCCGAACCGCACCATCCTCCCCTTCTGCCGACAGCGTCAGGGAAAAAACCGCAATCGCCACAATCAGAACAACCAGCACAGGCATAATAAAGCTCGAAACCTTTTCGATTCCCTTTTCCACACCGCCGTAAACGACCGCTGCTGTCAGCACCAGAAACAGAAGCATAAACACGATCGGGGCTGCCTTTGACGTGATAAACGAAGTGAAATATCCGTCCTGTGCAGGCACGTTGTCCCCAGATGCCAGATATTCCACAAAATATTTCGTAATCCAGCCGCCGATGACCGAATAATAAGTCATAATCAGCACCGGAACCAGAAACGTCAGATATCCCAGAAATTTCCACTTCGGACAAATCGCAGCAAATGCATTCAGTGCATTTTTCTTTGTTTTCCTCCCGATCGCCACATCCGTTGTCAAAAGAACAAAACCAAATGTCAGCACCAGCACCAGATAAATAATCAGAAACAGTCCGCCGCCGTCCTTTGCACATAAATAAGGAAAACGCCAAATATTTCCGACGCCTACCGCACTCCCCGCCGCAGCGAGCACAAATCCGATTGAGCCGCTGAAGCTCCCTTTTTTCTCTTTCATTCTCTCCTCCATTCCGTATTTCTTCCAAAACGCTTTGACATTCAAAACCGCAGGAATCCCCCGTTTTCCCTGCGATTATCACTGTCGTTGCAGCATGTTGCAGCATGTTGGGCAGCTACACCTTTTTCGCGCAAAAACCCCGACAGAAACTTTTCATCAGGCTTCTGCCGGGGGGTTATGTTTTCAGATGAGTCTTAGTGTGAAAAATAAGCGTGATCGCTTATTTTTCACACAGCTATTTGTGCCGCAGGCGTCACAAAGTAGCTATGATCGCAGAGCCGAACTGGACGTTCGCCTCGCGATTCCTTCGGCGCAAAGCGCCTGCGGAATGGAGGATTTTATGCCAGCTTCAGGCGCAGGGTCTTGATTTCGAATGCCCTGAAATCAAGGGATACGGTGTTATCTTCCACAGCAACCTCTGCTTCTTTCTTTTCCAGCATATCGCAGGTCCATGCCTGTGCAACGTTGAGTGCAGTGAATACTTTCGTATTGACTGCTGCCTTCTTCGCTTCATACAGACGCAGGATCAGGTCGCCGCTGCCGTCCTCAGCCAGCTTCACGGATTCGAGAATAATGTTGTCTTTCTCTACACCGAAGGCGCTGAAGGTATCTACAACACCAGCTGTAATAACAGGCTTTACGTTCATCTCATAGCCCTGACGAACTACGTCGCTGTCTGCAAAGCTGCCTTCCCATGCAGTAAAGCCGTAGGTAAAGTGATGTTCTCTGTTGTCTGCATGCATCTCAGGAGCAGCTGCTGCACGCAACAGGGTCAGCTCAAGTGCATTGCCGTTCATGCTGATACCATACTTGCAGTCATTGAGCACTGCGGCACCGTGAGCCTGATCGCACAGAGCGCTGTAACGATGGTTGCAAACCTCAAAACGATCTTTTTCATATGCTCTGGAGCGTCTGGTAGGCCGCTCTACATAACCGAACTGCATTTCGTTGATCCCGTTCTCTGTAAATACGTTGACAGGGAAGCCAACCTTTAACAGGCGATGCAGCTCTTTCCAGTCGATGGCAGTTTCGAATTCCAGTCTTGTGCTGTCTGCATCCAGACGGATGTACTGAACGAAGGGCGAATTGCTGATGCGGCCAGTTACCTTCAGGACACTGCGCAGGCTGCCTGCGCTTTCAACGGTTACCGTTACATCCTCTGCAGCGGTGATTTCCTGATCGATGTAGTTGGAATCGATATCCCATGCATCGAACAGACGCGGAACATCTTTATATAAGTGGAAACGGTTCATCGGCTCAGCTGCGAACTCTCTGCCGCTTGTCTTCAGAACAAAGGATACCACCTCACCCTTGCCGTCTACAACAGCCTTCACCTGATTGTTTTCCAGAATGAAGGTATCGCCGTCCTGAGTCAGGGAAACACTGTCTGCTGCCTTGGTCTGGGTTTCTGCAGGAACCAGGGAAACCATACCATAAGCAGGAACTTCTGTAAGACCATATACCTTGTCACCGATCTTTTCGGTCGGAACAGCCTTGCCTTCTCTGGTCTGTGCACCTGCCGCAAAGCTTTCCGGCAGCTCAACCAGTGTGTCATATGCAAATCCCAGGGAGTTGCCGACAGTCACGCCATTTCCGGCTTCTACCAGACCTGCAACTGCCTTTGCAGTCAGCTCATGGCTTTCTTCCAGAATTGCATGGAATGCTTTTTCCGCGTCCTCATAAACTCTTGCGATGGAAGAGCCGGGCAGGATGTCGTGGAACTGATGCAGCAGGACTTCTTTCCACAGACGCTCAATTGCCTCTGCAGGATATGTCTGTCCCTTCTGGGCTGCCAGCGTGCCCCACAATTCCAGATCACGCATGGAAAGCTCACATCTTCTGTTGTTGTTCTTCACCATTGCCTGAGAAGTATAGGTTCCGCGGTGAGCGCTGAAATACAGCTCTCCGGTATAGGTATGCTTCGGTCCGCCTTCTGCTTCCATATCCTGGAAGAACTCGATGGGGCCTTCCAGTTTTACCTTCGGGCAGCCTTCCAGGTCAGCCTCACGCTTCGCATATTCCAGATAGTCTCTTGCCGGGCCGCCGCCGCCATCGCCGTAACCAAAGGGCAGGAGGAATGCATCCAGATCTCTCTTCTGGCTTCTGTTCTCCCACACGTTCATCAGCTCGGTGGGGTCGGTGCGGTAGGTGTAGCTGGTAGGCAGGAAGGAACTGATCTTCGTGCCGTCCATGCCTTCCCAGTAGAAATAATGGTAAGGGAACTGTTCGCCTTCATTGTAAGACCAGAAAATCTTCTGAGTTACCAGATATTCAACGCCGCAGCTCTTCAAAATCTGAGGCAGTGCAGCGGTATAACCAAAGGTATCAGGCAGCCACAGCATCTTGCTGTCTACGCCGAACTCTTCCTGATAATAGCGTTTGCCGTAGAGCAGCTGACGGATCAGTGCTTCACCGGAAGCCATATTCGTATCCGGTTCTACCCACATCGCGCCCTCTGCGATCCACTGGCCATCCTTAACCGCCTGTTTGATTCTTTCAAACAGCTCCGGGTAGTATTTGCGGCACATCTCATAACCGGCAGGCTGGCTCTGGATATATTTGTATTCCGGATATTCTTCCAGCAGGCGCAGCTGTGCTGCAAAGGTACGCTCTGTCTTTCTGTGTGTCTCTGCCATCGGCCACAGCCATGCCAGATCGATATGGGCATTGCCGATTGCGTAGAATACAGGCATAGTGGAACCGTTCTTCGCTTCCAGTGCAGGGCGGAGTGCTTCTCTGCCTGCCTTGTAGGATGCGATTCTGCCAGCCTCATCCTGCTCAAAATCAACCACAAGGGTAAAGGCCTCCAGCGCCTCTGCGATCTTTGCAGCCCGCAGGGAATTCGGATCGAGCTTGTCCAACAGCTGTCTTAAGGTGTCTGCATCCATCCACAGCTGATATGCGTCCTCATTCCAGATACCAAAGGTGCAGATACCGAAGGTACGTCTCTTGCCCTCTTCCAGCGGGTCCTGATATGCGCCGGGAAGTACCGGGCCGGTTGCGCAGCCGCCGTCCGGAGATTCCGGATAATAATGGCCTGCGTAGGTTTCCATCAGGATTTCATATTCTGTTCCTGCCACAGCGTCAGTGGTCAGAACGTTATCTTCTACGAAATGATGCTTCTGGGTTACCCAGGAAGCACGGTAGGTACCGAATTCCTGACCGTTTACAAACAGCGTGGATTCGCCGTCCGGTTTTAAATCCATGACAATTCTCTTGCCCTGTGCTTCTGCAGGCAGAACCACTTTGCCTCTAAACCAGCAATATTCCCAGGTCTTGCCCCAGGTAAAGCCGGGCTCTACAAGCTCGAACGGGCCATTCATCGCTTCCTCCTGAGATAAATGATCCATTGTGCGGAACGCTTCCCAGGAAATCTCCCCCAAAGGTCTGTAAAAATCATCCTTCAGCGTGCGCATCCAATGCTGCAGTCTGCCACGCCATTCTGAACTCATGATCCCCATCTGAATTCCTCCGTGTTGTGTTATATTCTCAGGTATTAAAAATCAATACCACCTCATTTATAACGTTTTCCATCTGGTTCGTCAACCCCAATAATCCTATATTTATCCCTAAAAAATCACAATCTTTTTTCGATCAGCCACGCCGCTGCAAGCCGCTCCAGACCATTCCGGATTTCGTCCTCCGTCAGACCGCCAAAGCCGATCAAAACGGTTGCGCGACACACAGCCTCCGGGACAGCTGCCCCCACAAGCGCTGACGACAGACCATAGACTTTCACACCTTGTCGGCGTGCCGCGTCGACAAGCTCTTTTTCGCTGCGTCCGATGCGATCCGTGAGCAAAAGATGCAGTCCCGCATTTTCCCCCGAAAGGTCAAATTGCCTGAAAAAGGGTTTCAGCCCGTCCAGCAGCGCTTCGTGTTTTCTGCTGTAGCTTTTCCGCATCCGGTTCAAATGCCGTTCAAACGCACCGCTGTCCAGAAATTGCTCCAGCACCGCCTGGTCGACTCTCGAAACCGTACACGAAAAGCAGGCGCATTTTTGCCGGTAGCGCTCCAGCAAAGCCTCCGGCAGCACCATATACCCGACACGGATTGCAGGTGCAATCGACTTGGAAAAGGTTCCCATATAGATCACCTTTCCCGCCGCATCACTCGCCTGCAGGGACGGCACGGGCTTTCCACGGTAACGGAATTCGCTGTCATAATCATCTTCTATAATATAGCGTTCCTTTTCCCGTGCTGCCCAGTTTAAAAGCTCTGTCCTGCGCCCGATCGGCATCATACGCCCGGTGGGATACTGGTGCGACGGCATCACATAGACCACCTGCGCGCCCGATTTTTCCAGCTCTTCTATGCAGATTCCGCTGGCATCCGACGATACCGTAACCACTTCCCCCGCAAAGAGCTGAAAAATCTTCCATGCACGCGGATAGGTCGGATTTTCAAACGCCGCTGTGATTGTTTTCTCGAAAACATAACGGAGCAGCATCAGCAGATAATCGTTTCCCGCTCCAACCACGATCTGCTCCGGTCTGCAGGTCACGCCACGGGATGCATGCAGATATCGGGAAATCGTGCGGCGCAGCGAAAGATCGCCCATCGGATCTCCCGGCAAAAACAGATCTCGGTTGTTTAGATTCAGAACGTTTCTGTTGACTTTCCGCCATAAATCAAACGGGAAATTACGCATGTCGATCGCATTCGGAGAAAAATCAACCAAAACGGGTGGCACCGCAGACGAGTCGTCCAATGCAGCTTCGGATGCGCAAGCGGCATCTGAAAGGAAAAGGCAATCGCCGCCTGCATCTGCACGCGAAAAGCCGCCAGCCTGTTCGCGAGACGTTATTCCTGCGTCCGGCGCGGTCTCCATCTGGTACAGTTCCTCCACCCGTGCGACAAAATATCCTTTATAGGGTACCGCCTCCAGATATCCCTCCGCCACGAGCTGGTCATACGCCAGCTCTACCGTACTACGGGATACCTGCAAATATTCCGCCAGAGAACGCGTCGAGGGAAGCTTCTCCTGACAGAGAAGCTTCCCCCTTCTGATTTCGTCTCTGATATATTGATAAATCTGTTCGTAAAGATGGGTCCCATCCTCTTTCCACTCAATTACCAGATCCTGCATAGGCTCAATCCTTTTTCGGAAGCTTAAAGGAGCTCTTTAAGGATACAATCCGGTTAAATACCGGCTCGCCCGGCTTGGAATCCTTGTAATCTACGCAGAAGTATCCCTGTCTGACGAACTGGAAGCTTTCGTAGGGCTTTGCTTCCTTTAAGGAAGGCTCGATCCATGCTTCCTTTACGGTCAGGGAGTTGGGATTTAAGTTCAGGGAGCCGTCTTCATTGTAAACGCCCTTTTCTTCATCAATGATGTTTTCGTACAGACGAACGGTTGCTTTGACTGCAGTCTGGCACGCTACCCAGTGAATGGTGCCCTTTACCTTACGTCCTTCAAAGCCGCTTCCGGACTTGGTTGCAGGATCGTAGGTTCCATGGATTACGGTTACATTGCCGTTTTCATCCTTTTCACAGCCTGTGCAGGTTACAAAGTACGCGTTCATCAGGCGCACCTCGTTGCCGGGGAACATACGGAAGTATTTCTTCGGAGGCTCCTCCATAAAGTCTTCGCGTTCGATATAAAGCTCTCTGCCAAACGGAACCTTACGGCTGCCCAGTGCTTCGTTTTCCAGGTTGTTCGGAGCGTCCAGATACTCGATCTGGTCTTCCGGATAGTTGTCGATCACAAGCTTCACCGGGTCAACGACTGCCATCACTCTGGCGCGTTTTAATTTCAGGTCTTCCCGGATGCAATATTCCAGCATCGCATAATCTACGGAAGAATTGCTCTTGGAAATACCGCACAGGTCTACGAACATTTTGATGGATTCCGGTGTAAAGCCTCTGCGGCGAAGCGCTGCGATGGAAACCAGCCGGGGATCATCCCAGCCGTCTACGATGCCCTGCTCTACCAGCTTCTTAATATAACGTTTGCCGGTAACAACATTGGTCAGATACAGCTTTGCAAACTCGATCTGACGGGGCGGATAGGGTTTGTATTCCAGCTCCCGCACAACCCAGTCGTACAGCGGACGGTGATCTTCAAATTCCAGCGTACAGATGGAATGGGTAATGCCCTCGATGGCATCCTCGATGGGATGTGCAAAATCGTACATCGGATAGATACACCATTTATCTCCGGTATTGTGATGTGTCATGTGCGCCACACGATAAATAACCGGATCTCTCATGTTCATATTCGGGCTTGCCATATCGATTCTGGCGCGCAGAACCTTTTCGCCGTCGGCATATTTGCCCGTTTTCATCTCTTCAAACAGAGTGAGGTTTTCTTCTACGCTTCTCTCTGCACCGGGATCCATCTTGCCGGGCTCGGTCAGCGTACCGCGGTATTCACGGATCTGATCCGCGGAAAGATCAGAAACGTAAGCTTTGCCTTTCTGAATCAGCTTTACAGCGCCCTCATACATCTGGTCGAAATAGTTGGATGCAAAGAACAGTCTGTCCTCCCAGTCTGCGCCCAGCCATTTTACGTCCGCCTTGATCGATTCTACAAATTCGATCTTTTCCTTCGTCGGGTTGGTATCGTCAAAACGGAGATTGAATTTACCGCCGTACTGCTTTGCAAGTCCATAATTTAACAGAATGCTCTTGGCATGTCCGATATGCAGATATCCGTTGGGTTCCGGCGGAAATCTGGTATGTACTGTTTCGTAAACGCCTTCCTCCAGATCTTTATCAATCATCTGCTCGATGAAGTTTCTGGAAACAGGCTCCATTGCTTCTTCTGCTGCAGGATTTTCTTTCGAGAATTCAGCCATTTTCCTTATCTCCCATCCTTTCATTTCCTTATTATTGTTTTATCTTATCAAAACAAACATTAAAATACAACATCGTTCTTAAGAAAATAATAATGTTCTTTCCCACTGTTATATGATAAAATACCTTTTGCAGGGATATTTTTATCAGTTTCGGAATACCCTGCTGTACAAATGTTATAACTACACTTTTTTATGCAGGAGGACTCCCTTATGAATCGTGCCTTACTCAAACAGGATGCCAAGGACGCTATGAAAGCGGCAAATCCGCATCCGGTACTCACCACCCTTGTTTTCTGGGCGATCCAGCTCGCCGCGCAGATCATTCTTGGTATTGTTTCCAGTATCTGCGGCTTTACTACCTACTTTTCTGCAGCCATCAGCTCCGGCATGTATGAAGACAGTGCATTTTTAAACTATGCCCCCAGCATCGGCGCTTTCCTGATCTACCTGGTTGTTGCGATCGTTATCGGCCTACTGATCGGTACCGTTCAGTTTGGTTATTATGCATACAGCCTGAAGGTTTTCAAGCATGAAGAAGCCGGCATTTCCGAGCTGCTTGCATACTTTCCCATGCTGCTCAAGATTTTTGGTCTTTCCCTCTGGATGGGTCTGTTCATCATGTTGTGGAGCTGCCTGTGCTACATCCCCGGCATCATCGCTGCACTGCGTTATTCCCAGGCCTTCTACATTCTGGCAGAAGATCCCAATAAGGGAATCCGTCAGTGTGTCAATGAAAGTAAAGAGCTGATGAGCGGTCATCTGTGGGAATACTTCGTGCTGCAGCTTTCCTTTATCCTCTGGTATCTACTTACAGGTGTTACCTGCGGTATTGCAAGCCTGTATGTAACTCCTTATACCGAGATTACCAACGCCGGTTATTATTTAAGCTTAAAGCCGGAACAATCTTATGACGGCGGATATGGATGCGATCCTCAGCCGGATGATGTGATCTGAGGATTTTCCGGAAAATAGCTATTGTAGCCATATGATTTTTATAAAATATCCATTCGTACAGGTGTACTTCCTAAAGACCTGGGCGGATGGATATTTTTTATTTTTATAAAAAAGAATGTGCATCCTCGTAAAGCATTTATTATCGTATGGAAACGAAGTTTCCTATACGATAATAAGAACCAGATACCCGAGAGGCGAAGCCTTTCTGGCATCTGGTTCTTATTTTCAATCTTTACCGCCTTCCGATACTAGGCGATATCCTGTATTTTTTGCGATGTCACCGCTTTGCCCCTGGAGTTTCAGCCACCGCTCATCCGAGCCGGTGCGCCGTTTTGTGTAGCTTAGTGATGGAACAGTCTGATTCCGGTAAATACCATCGCCATGTCATACTTATCACAGCATTCGATGACCGCATCATCGCGGACGGAGCCGCCGGGCTGTGCAATGTATTTTACGCCGCTCTTATGTGCGCGTTCGATGTTATCGGAAAACGGGAAGAATGCGTCAGAGCCAAGGGTTACATCGGTCAGCTGGTTTAACCATGCACGCTTTTCTTCTCTCGTAAAGACAGCAGGCTTTACCTTGAAACGGGTCTGCCATACGCCCTCGGCCAGCACATCTTCGTATTCATCACCCATGTAAACATCGATGGCATTGTCTCTGTCTGCGCGTCCAAGGCCGTCTACAAACTGCAGTCCAAGCACCTGGGGAGACTGACGCAGCCACCAGTTATCCGCTTTCTGTCCTGCCAGTCTCGTGCAGTGGATACGGGACTGCTGACCTGCACCAATACCGATCGCCTGTCCGCCTTTTACATAGCAAACAGAATTGGACTGGGTATATTTCAGGGTGATCAGCGCGATCTTCATATCGATCAGCGCCTCTTCGGGTACTTCTTTGTTCTTTGTTACAAAGTTTGACAGCAGCTCTTCATCAATGTTTAACTCGTTGCGTCCCTGTTCAAAGGTCACGCCGAACACCTGTTTTCTCTCGATTTCGGCAGGACGATAGGAGGGATCGATCTGGATAACATTGTATCCGCCCTTTTTCTTTGCTCTTAAAATCTCCAGCGCTTCATCGGTATAGCCGGGAGCGATCACTCCATCGGAAACCTCGCGCTTGATCAGCTTTGCCGTGTCTGCGTCACAGACATCAGACAGTGCAATAAAGTCACCAAAGGAAGACATTCTGTCTGCACCTCTCGCTCTTGCGTAGGCACATGCCAGCGGAGAAAGCTCTCCAAGGTCGTCTACCCAGTAAATTTTTGCCAGCGTATCCGTCAGCGGAAGTCCCACTGCCGCACCAGCCGGGGAAACGTGCTTAAAAGAGGTTGCTGCCGGAAGTCCGGTCGCTTTTTTTAACTCGGAAACAAGCTGCCAGCCGTTTAATGCATCCAGGAAATTGATATATCCTGGCTTGCCGTTTAATACGGTAACAGGCAGGTCGCTGCCATCCTCCATGAAAATTCTGGAAGGCTTCTGATTCGGGTTGCATCCGTACTTTAACTGAATTTCGTTCATTTTTTCCTCCATTCCATTTTCAGTAGTTTTTGTTCACAATTCTTGTCTCGTATTTGCCGGTTTCGATGTCGATGTAGCGCACAAACAGGGAAACCTTATTTTCTTCATTCAGACTTTCCCAAACCAACTGAGTAAAGCTGTCGATATCTCCGGAAATCGCAACCTTCTTCGGCTCGCCGGAAAAGCTCGGCAGCGGATTGCCGTCATGCATATAGGTGTGGATAAATCTGCCCTCGCCCGCTTTCGGATTTTCGTAAGCAAAGGTGTAACGCAGGCAGGAGGACGGATCGCCGTCGTCGCTCTTTAAAATGGACATTGCGAAGTTGTAACCGCCGTTTTCGATATGCAGGATACCGGAAATACGGGGAGTGTAGTTCGGACCGTCCGGCTCAAATTCCCGGCTGCGCAGGCTCTGCTCGAAGGTCAGCTGCTTGTCCATGCCCTCATAGATCGTGTCTGTCTGGTCGCCGTTTGTAACGATCGTCTTGTTGCCCAGCACGCGAACCGGTGCATAGATGATCAGGCTCGGATCCTCCAGCTTGGACGGGTCAAACGCCTGTGTGCGGATGCCCTCGCCCTCCTCTACGAACACGCGGTTGCGGGAATTGCTGCTTCTGCCCATAATAAAATACGCTGTTACCGCCTGTTTTCCGTCAGGGGTTTTGCCGATGACGATACCTCGTCCCGGATAGGCGTTGTTTTTCAGTTCTTCCGAAAGATTTAAAAGCTCCATGTTGTCCTCCATTTTGAAATGAATACGATAAAAAACCGCCTGAATACTCACATCATCTTCTGCTGTCAGTACCCAGGCGGTCGGTTTCTTCAAACGTGCTCCCCGTGGTGATCTCCACTAATCCGCCAGTCACACGTTTTGTGTTTGATTGTGTTAAAACAGGATACCCGCCAACGGGACATCCTATTCTATGCTATGCGGCCAATCGGTTAAAATCAGTCCGCAGAGCTGTAGTTGGGAGCTTCCTTCGTGATATGAATATCATGAGGATGGCTCTCACGCAGAGCTGCTGCAGAAATCTTGACGAATTTGCCGTTTTCCTTCAGCTCTTCGATGTTTTTTGTTCCGCAGTAACCCATACCGGAACGAAGACCGCCCATCAGCTGGAATACCGTATCTTCTACCAGGCCCTTGTATGCAACACGGCCTTCTACGCCTTCCGGAACGAGCTTCTTGGCGTCGGTCTGGAAATAGCGATCCTTGCTGCCGTTTTCCATCGCAGCAATGGAACCCATGCCGCGGTAAACCTTGTATTTACGTCCCTGATACAGCTCGAACTGTCCGGGGCTCTCATCACAGCCTGCAAACATGGAACCCATCATGCAGACGCTTCCGCCTGCCGCGATTGCTTTGGTGATTTCACCGGAATACTTGATACCGCCGTCTGCGATGATCGGGATACCATATTCTCTTGCAACTGCGTAGCAGTCCATGATAGCTGTGATCTGAGGAACACCGATACCTGCAACCACACGGGTTGTACAGATAGAACCGGGTCCGATACCAACCTTAACGGCATCTGCACCTGCTTCGATCAGTGCTCTGGTCGCTTCTCCGGTTGCAACGTTGCCCGCAATTACCTGCAGATCCGGATATGCTTCCTTGATCATGCGCAGGCAGCGCAGTACGTTTTCAGAATGACCATGTGCGGAATCCAGAACAATAACGTCAACCTTGGCTTCTGTCAAAGCTGCCACACGATCCAGAACATTGGCAGTAATACCAACACCTGCACCGCAGAGCAGACGTCCCTGTGCATCCTTTGCTGCAAGAGGATATTTGATCGTCTTCTCAATATCCTTGATCGTGATCAGGCCCTTCAGATTGAAGTCCTTATCAACGATCGGCAGCTTCTCTTTTCTTGCCTTTGCCAGAATCTTCTTTGCTTCTTCCAGTGTGATACCTTCGGGAGCCGTAACCAGACCTTCACTGGTCATGGATTCTTTAATCTTCTTGGTAAAATCTGTCTCGAATTTCAGGTCGCGGTTGGTAATGATGCCGACCAGCTTTTTGCCCTCTGTGATCGGGACACCGGAAATACGGAATTTTGCCATCAGCTCATTGGCATCTGCAAGGGTATGCTCCGGGGATAACGAAAAAGGATCTGTAATGACGCCGTTCTCAGAACGTTTTACCTTGTCCACCTCATCGGCCTGCGCCTCAATGGACATATTCTTATGGATAATACCGATACCGCCCTGTCTGGCCATTGCGATCGCCATTCTATGTTCTGTAACGGTATCCATTCCCGCACTCATCAGCGGAATGTTCAGCTTGATCTTTTTTGTCAACCAGGTAGTCACGTCGACCTGATTGGGAATTACCTGAGAGTATGCCGGCACCAACAGCACATCGTCAAAGGTAATACCTTCGCCAATAATCTGACCCATCTTCTCTCCTCCTGCGTATTTTAACTGTCAATTCAATGAAAACTGCCAGTAAATACACTACTGACAGTTCGTTTGAGGCAAGTGTAACAGAATTAAAACTCTGTGTCAATCGAAAAATACTTTTCTGGGCGCAACAGACTGAAGTGCTTTTACCATGGCTTCGCTGGGCTCAAAAATGATCTTGCGGTCTCCGCTGTAGATCATCACATAGCGTCTGTCCGGCTGTCCGGCAACGCCGCTGGAATAGTCCGTCACCTTAAGCTGACGATTCTTCATGTTGTCCAGATGCCAGGAGTTGATCGGTGCAAAAATCTCCATACTCTCTGTTTCAAACTTCTCGACTTTTTTCCGTTTGGTTTTGTTTAAAATCTTGTCGACGGAAATCTCCTTATCCACGTACAGATATTCAAACTCCACGCTGGCATTGAGCGAAGTAAAATACGCTCCGATTCCGGCTGCTGCCACTCCGAGCCACATCAGGGCATTCAGCATGCTAAGCAGGAAAAAAATCACCGCCAGGACAATCAGAAAAACCTGCAGTGCTTTCATCGCACTGGACGGTTTTTTCGCCACCAGACATTCTACATAGCTTTCATTCATATTGCTTTACCACCTTCGTATTTATTCCCCATCCCGGGAAGCTCAGGGTTTTGAAAGGTCTGTCCTTTTGACAGTGCTCCCTTTTTCAAACCGATAAAGCTATCATAGTACAGAATTCGCTTTTTTTCAAGGTATCCCAGGGACTTATCCGGTAGTTTAGAAAATTTTCACTTTTCTATCACAATGCTTTCATTGACTTCCCAAAATCAAACGACTATGATAAATATCAGCGCATGAATCTTTCCATACTATCGAAACGATCGAACACAGGATACCGGCACCAGATTTTGCCGCATGCCGCAAAATACAGGATTCAACACCGAACTACAGGGAGGCACTCAATGGCAACAGGCAATTCCGTCCATGACGAAGTTAAGGAACAGCAGCAAAAATTAAAAGGGAAACCCTTCAAGGAAAAATGGGCTTATTTCTGGGAATATTATAAAATCCAAACGATCGTCGTGATCGCGGTTCTCGCCTTTGCGGGAAACCTGATTTACACCTTTGCGACGCGCAAGGATACCGTCATGGAAGCAGCCTTTGTCAACTGCTACATGAATACCGAGGTCGACTCCGACACGATGATCGCCGATTTTGAGCAGTATGCTGACATCGATACCTCCAGCGACTGTGCCGCAATCAGCCGGGATATGTATGTGGATTATGAAAACTCCGATCAATACTCCTATGCAAATATACAGAAAATTATCGCGATGATATCCGGCAAGACCTTAGACGCCCTCATCACAGATGATACCTATATGGATCACAATCTCGAAGCCGGTCTGTTCTGCGACCTGCACCAGTATTTTACCGACGAGGAGCTGGCGCAGTACGGCGATCAGGTTATATACAAGGATCTTCCTGATGACAATACCGACGGGGAAATCCCCATCGGCATCAGCGTCAGCAGATCCAAATATCTGCTGACAGATCGGGCAAATGCATGGTTTACCATCCCTGCCAACTGCCAGCACCCGGAAAATGCGAAGAAATTTTTAGAGTTTATGCTTGAGCCGTAACACTCGCTGCTTCATACGACATGTAAAAATTCCGCGTAAGCAGCCAGAATGCTGCTCACGGCAAAAATCCCCGCCGCCACAGCCTGAATCGCTGTGACAGCGGGGATTTTGTTACTCAAAGCGCGCCATGCGCACTTCTCACTCATTTTTCAGAATCAATTCCATCAACGTGTTCCCTTTTCCCTCCGGGTCATAGCTCTGCCACGCGATCACGCGGCCATGAGGCGACAGATACAGCATCTGTCCGTTCATACCGCCCTTGCAGTGCCCTCCGTTTTCCATCTTTGCAAGCTCATATTCCCGCTCAAAAACAAGCTCGACCCACTCTTTCGAAAGCAGCCGCTTTCCTTCAAATGTGCCACCGTTTTGATAGACCTCGCCAAGCTTTGCCATGTCCTCTGTGCGCACATACATGCCGGTCGCTCCAATCGGATACCCCATCGGACACTTTGAAAAAGCCGCCTCCCTTACATGCAGCGGCATCAGCAGGCGCGGGCGCAGAAAGTCGTCCAGCTTTTCTCCGGAAAGCTCCGTCACAACGCGGGACAGCAGATAATATGCACCGTCGCTGTACTGATAGTCCACGCCCGGCCGCGCCGGAACCGGACGTTCAAACGCGAGCTTTAAAAAATCCTCCGAACCAAACTGCGTCATATCATAATTATCGATATCCAGAAAATCCTCCGTCACGCCGATTCGGTGCCGGATCACATGATCCAGCGTCACTTCTTCCCATTGCGGATCATAGCGCTCCGGCAGCTTTTTCCGAAACAGATCGCAGATCTTATCGTCTGGCTTCCAAAGTCCCTGATCGTATAAAAAGCCAAGCGCCGTCACGGTAAACACCTTCGTAACGGAATAGATGTCGTTGCACGGATTGTCCGGCACAAAGCTCCATGTCGTGCGCTTTCCGTGCTCCGACTCCGTCAGCCAGAACAGCGGAAGATTCAGCCCACGGATTTCCTCCAGAATTGTTTCTATCATGTTATTTTTCCTTTTCTTTAATGTAGTGCGACACGCCGAGCTGCCATATCACATTGTGGGCACCTTGTCCTCGCCTGCGGGCGCAAGGCTCCACTCCACCTGCTTTTCCCCGTTTTCCAGAAGCTCCCAGCTCACCGAAAGGATTCCATCCGGCGTCTGGATACTGCCCTTTGCCCAGGTCAGCTGCCGCTGGCTGCTGAGACGGATTTCGTAAGAAAAATGCTGCGCGGACGCGGGCACGGCTGGCGGCTGCAGTTCGCCGTCGAGCGGCTTCAATGCCTGTGCTGGCGGTGCAGTAACGTCCGGCTGCGCAGGATTGACAACGGGCGGCTGCGGCGCTGGTATCATCCGGATCCCAAGGATCTGTGTAAACAGCAGCCGCACACAGGCGCCAAACATCGGATGGTTATGGGATTCTCTGCCATCCCAGCGCTCCCAGAGCGTCGTCGCACCATTTCGTTTCATATGTGCAAAGGACGCTGCTTCGCTGTCATTGGTCAGAAGCCTTACAGCCAGATCCCCTGCACCGATGGAAAACAGTTGTTCCAAAAGCATCGACGTGCCGAAAATTCCGGTATCAAAACGTCCGAGCGCTTCATATTTTTCGACCAGATGCTTTTTCGTCCGCTCATCCCCAAGCCCAAGTGCCAGTCCATAGGCGTTGCCTGCTGCCCTTCCTTCGCAGAAATCTCCGGTTTCCGGATCGAAATAAGCGTCAAGAAAAGCATTTTTGACATTCTTTTCCCGCTCCGCAAATCGAATTGGCAGTTTATTATTCATTTTTTCTGAAATTTGCATCATTTCCTGCAATCCATGCAAGTAGTAGAACGTATTGATAAATGCCTCCGGCAGCTGCTCCTTTTCCTCTGATGCCGGAAAGCACCAGTCGCCCAGACACCAGCCGCCCTCCTCTTCGCGGACCACAAGTCCCTTTTCACTGTGGGCATCCATATAATCGAACCAGCGCAGGATCGCGTCATAGCCCTGCACAAGCAGGCTGTCGTCCCCATAAATTTTTGCCCATGCGAGCGGAACCATTTTTCTGCCATCGTGCTCCCCAATCAGGATCGGATAAAGCTTTCGGATCACACGATCCGGTGGACAGGTCTGCTCTTCTAAAAGGGTTTCCGGTGCATGGACCGGCTGTGCTGGCTTCCAACCGGATAAATCAGCGCCCGGATACTGCCAGCCTTCCAGCTCTTTCCGCAAATCCCGACCTCTCCCAAAAAGAGGTTGTTTTTCAGCAATCCACCCGGATGCCACAATGTCTGCCGGTCGCTTTCAATCCATTCCTGTCTTCCGTCTGCATCTGTCAACGTCAGCTCAAACCAAAGCTTCGGCAGCCCGAAAATAAATTTTCCTTCGGCAATCCGTTCTGTCTGATGATACCAGCCATTGCCCAGTCGTACTGCAAGTACATTCTCTCCTGCCTTTAAATACGGAAGTAAGTCAAAGCTCAAATACCGGCAGCGATGTGCGCTGCGCTCCTCCCATACCGGATACGTTGTTTCACAGCCGAGCACCGACGCGTAGTCTGTCATCGCCGGCATCAGCTCCTGATCGCTGATCCTTTTTCCATTGATATAGAATAGAAAATACCCCAGTCCGCAGATTTCCAGACGGGCGCTTTGAAAGCGCTCTGTCCTATCCAGCCAGAAGCTTCTTCGAAACAGCGGCGCTTCACAGCCTGCGCCGCCGCAAATCCAGTGTTCTTTTTTCAATCTTGATTCTCTCCCGTAGCCCTTGCCGCCCCAATATCAGAAAACATGCCGCCCTGCCATCTGCTTAGATGATAGAACGGCATACGCACTCTTCTAAATATTGGAAGCCTGTTTATTACTGACTTACTGTCATTTTCCCCAGGATTTCTTCTACTTCCTCTACACTCATCAGGAGGTCTTCCGCTATTTTGGATACAGAATCGCCTTTTTGATACTTTTTAGTTACCAACTCGACCGTTTTTTGATTAGATCCTTCCAGGCGTCCCTCTAAGCGTCCCTGATTGTGTCAAGTTAATGACAGATTTTTCATATATTTTTTTC
>UMHK01008193.1_pt1 | contig 23275 bp, 17 predicted proteins | sample 1965521 | NCBI WGS metagenome assembly UMHK01 (sample SAMEA4836097, study PRJEB28245) | human gut metagenome | biome: gut microbiome; material: fecal sample | place: Denmark | collected 2008
CGGAAAAGATGCTTTTGGCAATATGATCCTGGATATTTTGAAAAAACATGATGCGGATACGGATATGCTGATCGAAGAGGGGGAAGAGACCTCTTATTCTGTCGTGCTTGCAATTCCGGGGATTGACCGTATCTTTTTGCATAATGCGGGGGCTAACCGTCATTTTAAGGCGGCGGATATTCCGCAGGAAAAGCTGGAAGAAGCTGCATTGTTCCACTTTGGTTACCCGCCGCTAATGCCGGAAATGTATGCGGATAATGGTGCAGAGCTCGTCTCACTGATGAAACGTGCGAAAGCCGCAGGCGTGGCAACTTCGCTGGATATGGCTGCGGTAGATGAAAATGCACCGGCGGGACAGGCAGACTGGAAAGAAATCCTGAAAAATGTGCTGCCGTTTGTTGATTTTTTTGTTCCAAGTGTGGAAGAACTTTGCTTTATGCTGGATCGTGAGCGGTTTCACGAATGGCAGAAGCGGGCGGACGGACGGGATATTACGGAAATTCTGGATGTGGAAAAAGACATCCGTCCTTTGGCAGAGCAGTGTATGGAGTTTGGTGCAAAGGTACTGCTGATCAAATGCGGTGTTCCGGGCATGTATCTGCGTACGGCAGACAAAAATTCGCTGGAGAAAACCGGCAGTAAAGCAGAACTTTCCGCTGATGTGTGGTCAGAGAAAGAGATTTTTGAGAAAAGCTATATACCGGACAGAGTACGTTCCGGGACAGGAGCAGGAGATTCGAGCATTGCAGCATTTCTGACTGCCATGCTGGAAGGCTGTGAGCCGGAGGAAGCACTCCATCTGGCAGCGGCGACCGGTGCCTGCTGTGTGACGGAATATGATGCACTGGGCGGATTGAAACCGTTTGACGAGCTGCGGGCGAAGATCGCCGCAGGTTGGGCAAAATGTCATGCATCGTTAGATGCATGATGTAGCCCCTCGCATCGCGCAGCGATTAATCATGCGAGGGGTTCCCCCAAATGTCATGCATCGTTAGATGCATGATGTAGCCCCTCGCATCGCGCAGCGATTAATCATGCGAGGGGTTCCCCAAAATGTCATGCATCGCCAGATGCATGATAAATATGAAATGGAGGAGAAAAGATGTTAGTCAATATGAATGATGTCCTGCTGCCTGCAAAAAAAGGCAGCTACGGCGTTGGATTTTTTAATGCGGTCAATGTGGAGATGGCAAGAGCCATCATTGAAACAGCAGAAGAACTGAGAGCTCCGGTCATGGTCGGAACAGCAGAAATCCTGCTGCCTGCAATGGAACTGGCAAGGGTAGCGGAATATTTGATCCCAATGGCAGAAAAGGCAAGTGTGCCTGTCTGTGTGCATTACGATCACGGTCTGACCTTTGAAAAATGTATGCAGGCACTGGAACTTGGTTTCACTTCTATTATGTATGACTGCTCTACCGCTCCCTATGAGGAGAATATTGAAAAGGTGGCTGAAATGGTAAAGATCTGTCATGCAATGGGCAGAACGGTGGAAGGCGAGCTGGGACATGTCGGCGATAATGCCGGCGCAGGTAAGCTGGAAAATCCGAGTGACTATTTTACAGATCCGGAAACAGCTGCGGATTTTGTGAAACGGACAGGCGTGGATTCTCTTGCGGTAGCAGTCGGTAACGCACATGGCGATTACGCATTCCCGCCAAAGCTGGATTTTGAGCGCATTCGTGTGATTGCGGAAAAGACCGGCATTCCGCTTGTATTGCATGGCGGCAGCGGACTTTCCGATACAGACTTTAAGACGGCTGTCAAGGAAGGTGTTGCCAAGGTCAATATCTTCACGGATATTGATAAAGCCGGAAAACGCGGTATTGAAGCAGGACTGGCAGCAGGAGAGAAGTCTATGATGGGACTCATTCCGTATGAGATCGATGCCATGAAAGAAGTTGTCCGTGACAAGATTTTATTATTCGGTTCGAATGGAAAAGTCTGAAAATGCATAAAATACTGGAAACGGAGCATAAACGGGAACAGTATGTTGCAATTTTTTGTGCAATATGATACAATCATAAAAGTTAGCGTTGGCTACTCGTTAGCCAACGCTTTTTGTAGTGAGGAACAAAATCAAGCACAAGCGAAGCTTGTATTTGATTTTGCCCGAACGTACAACGAAAAAATCGCAGAGTGCGAAGCACGACTGCCGGCGAGACCGGCAGGATTTTTGAGTTGAGAGGAACAAAATCAGGAGGAAAAATGACTAATGAACGAAAAAGAAACTTTTAAACCTTACATCAGCGCAGATCGGACGCTGCATGAAATGACACCGCTCTCTATCATTGTCGGTATCATTCTTGCGATCGTTTTCGGCGCTGCCAATGCATATCTGGGACTGCGTGTCGGTATGACCGTGTCTGCATCGATCCCGGCGGCTGTTCTTGGTATGGGTGTTTACCGCCTGTGCAGAAAAAAGGACACTATTCTGGAAAGCAACATGGTACAGACGATCGGTTCGGCAGGTGAATCACTTGCAGCCGGTGCAATTTTTACAATGCCGGCACTTTTTTTATGGGCACAGGAGGAAGGCACCAAAATGCCGGGCATTATGGAAATTGCCCTTATCGCCCTGATCGGCGGACTGCTCGGTATCTGCTTTATGGTACCGCTCAGGAAGGCACTGATCGTAAAAGAGCACGGAACACTGCCTTATCCGGAAGGAACTGCCTGTGCGGAAGTACTGCTGGCAGGAGAAAAGGGTGGTGCAAATGCATCGGTCGTATTCCTTGGCATGGGAATCGCAGCACTTTTTAAGTTTATTGTAGATGGCCTGAAGGTCGTATCTTCTGCCGTTACGGTAACGGTACAGAAAATTCACGGAGAGATCAGTGCACAGGTTTATCCGGCACTTGTCAGCGTGGGATATATCTGCGGCTTTAAGATTGCTTCTTATATGTTTGCGGGCGGTATTTTAGGCTGGCTCGTACTCATTCCGATGATCTATTTATTTGGTGCGGATACAACGTTATTCCCTGCAAGCGTTTCTGTGCATGAGCTTTGGGAGCAGGCCGGCGCATCCGGTATCTGGAGCAGCTATATCCGTTATATCGGTGCAGGTGCTGTGGCAACAGGCGGTATTGTGAGTCTGATCAAGTCTCTGCCGCTGATCGTCAGAACATTCGCAGATGCAATGAAAGGATTGAAGGGTTCCGGGAAACAGGCAAATGAACTGCGTACGGAAAAAGACCTGAAGATGTCGGTTGTACTCATTATGCTGGCAATCCTCATTGTTGCTATTGCCGTGACACCGATCATTCCGATCGACGTGATCGGTGCGATCGTGATCGTTATTTTCGGTTTCTTCTTTGCAACTGTTTCTTCCCGCATGGTAGGATTGGTCGGAAGTTCCAATAACCCGGTATCCGGTATGGCGATCGCAACGCTTCTTGCGACAACGGTTCTGCTGAAAGCAACCGGTCATACAGGTATGTCCGGTATGACAGCAGCGATCGCGATCGGTTCTGTGATCTGTATCGTAGCTGCAATGGCAGGTGATATGTCGCAGGATTTAAAGACCGGTTACATTTTAGGTGCAACACCGGTGAAACAGCAGTACGGTGAAATGATCGGAACGGTTGTATCTGCCGTAACGATCGGCTTTGTATTATATCTGTTAAATGCAGCCTGGGGCTTTGGTACTCCGGAGCTTTCCGCACCACAGGCAACACTCATGAAGATGATCGTAGAAGGTGTTATGGGTGGCAATCTGCCATGGACACTTGTTTTTATCGGTGTATTTATTGCACTTGTGGTAGAGCTTCTTGGCATTCCGGTACTGCCGTTTGCCATTGGTCTGTATCTGCCGATCGAGCTCAGCTCCTGCATCATGATCGGTGGTGTTTTACGCTGGGCACTGGAAAAGAAAAAATATAAGAGTGGGGAGCAGAAGGAAAGCGCGATCTCAAACGGTGTGCTCTGCTGTTCCGGTATGATCGCAGGTGAAGGTCTGATTGGTATTTTACTTGCTGTATTTGCAGTCGTAAAAGTAAACGGAAGATCACTTGCAGAGTATATTGATCTGTCAGGCAGTGTAAATCTCGGACAGATTGGAGCACTTGTTGTACTTGTCCTTGTCATTTTATCGATCCTGAAATTTACGATCTGGAATAAAAAGGTTGACAAAGAGTAACTATGAAAAAACAAGATAATTTTTTGGAATATATACCGAAGATCAAAGAGGGAATAAGCTGGAAGCCGGAACAAGACCATGTCATCATTGATATGGAAAACAAAGGTCTGGCGAACCGCATTGCGCAGATCTGTTTTGGCAGACCAAAGGTCAGCCATATCACGCTGGAAGAGCTGGGCAGCTTTATCTGGCAGCAGATTGACGGAGAGAAAAGCATCCTGCAGATCGGTGAACTGGTGCAGGAAGCCTTTGGCGAAAAAGCAGAGCCCTTATATGAAAGACTGGCGCAGTATATGAAGATACTGTATGGAAAAGGCTTTATTACGTTTTGTAAGGTATAACATGCATATGAATGCATGTGAATAAAAAGAAAACCAGAATAAGAATCCCGGATGTAACAGCCTGTGGCTGCTTCATCCGGGATTTCTCTGTGATAGTATATATAATGCAAGCGACCGAATTCAGCGTGAGAGTGTACTAGGAATATTACATTCTTTTTGATTGGGTTGTAGATCTGGTAATAACTTATATCGGCAAGAAAAATAAAGGAAATAATATATAGCAGTACATTTATTGCCGATAATGTGGTATACTAATGAAAACAAACGTGGATTAAAACTTTAAAAAGGAGGACATATATGCAGTATCTTTCCGTGGCAGAGGTGGCAAAAAAGTGGAATGTATCGGAACGCAGTGTGAGAAATTATTGTGCGCAGGGACGTGTACCGGAAGCCTTTTTGAAAGGGAAAACATGGTATATTCCGGAAAACGCAGAAAAGCCCGAGCGTTCCAATAAAAAGGAGCAGCCGGTAACTTTGCTGGATGTTTTGCAGGATGAAAAGGCAAACAGATATGCCGGTGGTATTTATCATAAGACACAGATCGAACTGACCTATAATTCAAACCACATGGAAGGCAGTCGCCTGACACACGATCAGACCCGGTATATTTTTGAGACAAACACGATCGGAATCGAAAAAGAAGTGCTCAACGTAGATGATGTGATTGAAACGGCAAATCATTTCCGCTGTATTGACAGCATCATTGACTGTGCAAAAACAACTCTTACAGAAAAGTTTATCAAAGAACTGCATCTGATCTTGAAGAACGGCACCAGTGATTCCAGAAAAGAATGGTTTGCTGTCGGTAACTATAAAAAACTGCCGAATGAAGTTGGGGGTATGGAAACTGCACTTCCGGAAGAAGTTGCCGGTGAGATGAAGAAGCTGCTGGCAGCGTATAACAGTAAGGAAGAAAAGTCATTGGAAGATATTCTGGATTTCCATGTAAAATTTGAACGGATTCATCCGTTTCAGGATGGAAATGGGCGTGTAGGGCGACTTATCCTGTTTAAGGAATGTCTGAAATATCATATTGTTCCGTTTATTATTGAGGATGATCTGAAGCTGTTCTATTATCGTGGACTGAAGGAATGGAACAATGAGAAGGGATATCTGACGGATACTTGTCTGACAGCGCAGGACAGATATAAGGCGTATTTAGATTATTTTAGAATTGCATATTGACAGCATTGGTTTATAGATATAAACTAAAATCACAATAGATTTACAACTATAAACCAACAATCCAAAGAACACAGGAGAGGAGTATGGCAAATGGAATATGCAAAGTTATGTGACAGTGAATATCGCTTTATGTGTGTGATCTGGGAGGCAGAGCCGGTAAGCTCCGGCGAACTGGTCAGCTTATGTCAGGAAAAGCTGGGCTGGAAGAAGTCAACGACCTACACCGTGCTCAGAAAGCTGTGCGAGAAGGGGTATCTGGAAAATAAGGAGACGATCGTATCAGCACTGGTATCGAAAGAGCAGGTACAGGCAAAGGAATCAGAGGAGTTTGTGGAGAGAACCTTTGACGGCTCGCTGCCCGGTTTTATAGCTGCTTTTCTGGGAGGCAGAAAGATATCCTGTGAGGAAGCGGAGGCGCTCAAACAGATGATCGAGGCATATAAGGAGGTGTAAAGGATGCGTGGATGGGTAGAATTTTACATGTTATTTCTGCAGCGAAATGGCATATTGACACTGGTGATCCTTGCTGTATTATTGGTGCGGCTCCTTTTACGCAGACTGCCTAAAAAATACAGCTATCTGCTCTGGTCAGTAGTCGGGATCCGTATGCTTTTAAAGCTGCAGCTTCCGTCGCGGTTTGGTCTGCTCAGCCTCTGGCATTATATGACGCAGCAAATCAGTGGCTCACAGCTTTTGACAGCTCCGAAGCAGCTGACTAATATGCAGAAGATAACGGATCCGCAGGCAGGGGCGCAGAATCTACAGCCTGCAGGGCAGCTTATTACAGGACAGACAGTGACCGGAGCAACACAGGGACTGTCACAGGCAGGATCCGGACTGGGCAGCGGAGTGAATCAGATTTTGCAGATCTGTATGCTTATCTGGATCGCCGGCATGATCGTACTGCTGCTGTATGGTATTTTATCTTATTTTAAATGCAGGAGAATGACTGTGCAGGCAGTACATATGGAAGGCAATATCTGGGAATGTGATCATCTGACAACCCCGTTTGTGCTTGGAATCGTCAGACCACGTATTTACATTCCGTTTCATTTATCGGCGGAAGAAAAGCCATATATTCTGGCACATGAAACATATCACATCAAAAGGGGCGATCCAATCGTGCGGCTGCTTGCATTTGTGCTATTGACGTTTTACTGGATCAATCCATTTGTCTGGCTTGCCTATTTTTTGATGATCAGGGATATGGAAATGAGCTGTGATGAAGCTGTGCTTCTGCAGCTTGGGACAAAGATCAGGAAAGCATACAGTAACTCTTTGCTTACTTTTGCAACAGGTAGGAAGCAGGTTACCTTCTCCCCGCTTGCATTTGGAGAATCTGACACATCAGGGCGTATTAAAAATATTCTGGACTTTAAAAAGCCGAAGGTGTGGGGCAGTTTTCTGGCGATACTGGCTGTGATACTGGCAGCAGTATTCTGTCTGACCGGTCAGAAAACAGAGGATGACACAAGTGCTTCACAGAGTGAGCAGCAGGTAACTGACAGCTCTCGAAGTGCACAGGCAGAAGCAGCAAAGCAGGAGACAGAAGCTGCCAGACAGATGGCAGAACAGACGCAGCAGGATGCAGCATCGGCAGAGGATGCCAAACAGGCAGCAGCACAGAAACAGAAGGAAACAGAGAAAGCGGCAGAAGCTGCTGCAGAGAGTGCACGTCAAGAAATGGAAAAGCAGGTGCAGGACATGATGGACAGTATTCTGGCAGAACTTGACGGTGATCTTTCCAAGGCTTATCCATGGGTCAATACGGCAGAGTTTAAGGAAGATGCCAATGTACTGATCAAAATGGCAGAAGATCCGACCGGTCAGTATGCAGCGTATGGTTTTCTTTGCGGCGAATATGGAAGCTATGGGATTCTTTTGAATGACAAGTTAAACGGCGAGGATAACTGGAATTATTTCTATACACCATGGGCTTATACCGGTACATCCGACTCAGAGCCGACCATGGAAAAAGCAGCCGACGGATATAGCGGAACCTTTACCTTCCCGGCTCCTGCGAGTGATCCGGCAGACAGCAGCATACAGGTAAAAACATGGAAGCTGCAGAGCTACGATACGGGAACGATTGAGATAGAAGATGTGACAAAGAGTGCGGAAAATGAGTTGTTGTACGGCAACACCATAGCTGCGCTGGATGATCAGACGCAGTTTGCACTTGTTGATATCGGGCTGGAGCATGATGTGCTTTTGGTGACAGAGCAGAGCTATACTTACGATACGGGTATAGAAGCTGCGCTGTACTGTCAGGTGTATTATAGCATAGATGGCAGTGTAAAGGATCTGGGCAGTGTGGAAAGCGAAGGAACCGCATATCCTGTCAGCTATGGGCAGGAATGCATCTATACGGCAGGAAATCACAGTGTAAGTAAATATGTGATCGATGAAATGACATATCAGCTCATCTGTGAGCAGAAGGATGAGGTAAGCTACGATGCAGACGGAACTGCTTCCTATATCCGTTCTTATCCGGGGATGGATAAAGAAAAAAGCAGTACAGAGAAGGCATTTAACGAGGCGATGGAAGCTTATCATGAGGCAGTCCCGATCAGTTTTTCTTATGGAGCGTCCGAATAGCAGCATTTTTGTGATAAATACATAGAAATGCAATTCGGAAGAATACTAAATACATAAGAAATTCGTAGAAAAGGAGAGATTGTCCGATGGGAAAAGAAATACAGAATATGTTTTGTTTCCAATGTGAACAGACTGCAGGCTGCGATGGCTGCAGCGGAAAGGTAGGCGTTTGCGGTAAAACCGCGGAGGTGGCAAATCTGCAGGATGAGCTGACCGGCGCATTGATTGGGCTTGCCCGTTCTTTAAACGGAGCCGGGAAAGTAGAGCAGAAGACAAGTGATCTTGTGATCCGTTCTTTATTCGCAACACTGACAAATGTCAATTTTAATGAAGCATCTATCAAAGAAATGATCGCAGCGGTGCAGCAGGAAAAGAACAGCTTGAAGCCCGGCTGCAGGAGCTGCGCAAATCCTTGCGGAATGACAGAGAATCTGCGGCTTGACAGCATCTGGAGGGCAGAGGAAAACATCAGATCGTTAAAATCCCTTGTATTATTCGGACTGCGTGGTATGGCAGCTTATGCATATCATGCCATGGTATTGGGCTTCCGGAATGAAGAGGTAAACTATTTCTTTATGAAAGCACTCTTTTTACTGGGAGAAGAATTGACGGTAGAAGAGCTTCTGCCGCTTGTAGATGAAGTGGGAGAAAAGAATCTGCTCTGTCTGGAACTGTTAGATCGTGCTAACACGGAAAGCTATGGAAATCCGCAACCGACAGAAGTACCGCTGAAGATTGAAAAAGGACCGTTTATCGTCATATCCGGTCATGATCTGCTGGATTTAAAGCTTTTACTTGAGCAGACAGACGGGAAAGGCGTAAATGTCTATACACATGGCGAAATGCTGCCTGCCCATGGTTATCCGGAGCTGAAAAAGCATCCGCAGTTAAAAGGAAATTTCGGAACTGCATGGCAGAATCAGCAGAAGGAATTTGAAAATATTCCCGCGCCGGTGTTGTTTACGACTAACTGTCTGATGCCGCCGAAGGAAAGCTATGCAGACAGGATTTTTACAACAGAGGTTGTTTCCTATCCTGAGATGGTGCATATCGGAGAGGATAAGGATTTTACACCAGTCATTGAAAAGGCGCTTGCGTTGGGCGGCTATCAGGAGGACAAACAGCTTCATGGCATCAACGGTGGGGAAAAAGTAATGACAGGCTTTGGACATCATGCAGTGCTCTCTCATGCGGCGGAAGTGGTGGAAGCGGTCAAAGCAGGAAAGATCCGTCATTTCTTTCTGGTGGGTGGCTGTGACGGTGCAAAGCCGGGCAGAAACTACTATACGGAATTTGTCAAACAGACACCGCCGGATACGATCGTACTGACGCTGGCTTGTGGAAAGTTCCGTTTCAATGACCTGGATCTTGGGACGATAGCAGGGCTTCCGCGTATTATGGATGTCGGGCAGTGCAATGATGCCTATGGTGCGATCAGGATCGCACTTGCGCTGGCAGAGGCATTTGGCTGCAGTGTCAATGAACTGCCGCTCTCCATGGTGCTTTCCTGGTATGAACAGAAGGCAGTCTGTATCCTTTTGACACTGCTTCATCTGGGCATCCATGATATTCTGCTGGGGCCTACACTGCCTGCGTTTTTATCCGGGGATGTGTTGGATATTTTAGTAAAGAACTATAATATCGGCAAGATTTCCACGCCGGAAGAAGATCTGGCAAAGCTGCTGCACGCCTGACGCAAATTTTACTTTCATTTTACCGGTATGTGATATTGCATATTTCTTCCTGTTGATACTCTGAAGAGAGTGTACCGGATAAAGGAGAAGAATTGAATGAAAAAGTACAGGTAATATTTGGTCTGGTGGGCGACCTTGCACTGTTCTTATATGGTATGAACAGTATGAGCGACGCCTTGCAGAAAGCAGCCGGTGAAAAGATGAAAAAGGTGCTGGGATTTCTGACAAAGAATCCGATCATGGGTGCTCTTGCGGGAGCACTGGTAACAGCCGTACTGCAGTCAAGCTCTGCAACGATTGCCGTTTTGCAGAATTTTGCCACACAGCCGGTCGCTGCAGACAGTACAGTCAGTGTGATCGGACTTGCAGGAGCAATCCCGGTCCTGCTTGGTGATAATATCGGTACAACGATCACAGCACTGCTTGCTTCCATTGGACAGTCAAAAAATGCAAAGAGAACAGCAATTGCGGAGGAAGCAATTGAGCATATCACATTTGACAAGTTTGCGATTGAAAACGAAGAGCTTGTAAGGGAAGGTTTGAAGATTCCCGCAGTAGTAGGATAGTAAAACGATCTCTTCTGTGTTACAATTTAGGTTAGAAATGACTAACATGTAATACAGAAGGGAGTTTTTTTATGCAAAACGGACAGGAAAGAAAACCGGATCTGGTCTGCAGCCTGGAAAAGGAAGGGTTTCTTGGCAGCTTTTATCAGGGAGACCGTTATGTGGATAAAGCGGTCATTTTTGTGGGAGGCAGTGGAGAACCACGGAATGTGGTAGAGGCAAGAGCTGCAATACTGGCAAGAGAGGGCTACAGTGTGTTAGCAGTGGGCTACTATCTTTGGAAGCCGCTTTCCAAACAGACCGTAGCGATCCCGCTCGATTATGTGGAGCGTGCGATCGACTGGTTAAAGGGAAAATGTCCGGTGAAGGTAACCAAGATCGGTATGATCGGACTTTCACTTGGTGCTGCTTACACGGCACTTTGCGGTGCTTATTTTCCACAAGTCAGTTGTGCGATCGTTGTTTCGGGCTTTGATTTTGTGGTGGAAGGCTGCAAAAATATGGTCATCAGACAGCATAGATCATATTTTACTCTGCATGGGGAAAATATACCGTATGAGCCTGCGGAGGCACTTTCGCACCTGCCTGCAACACTGAAAAAGTGGAAAAAGGATCCGTGTTACGGTTCCAGTGCAATGAACCGCTTCTATTATAATGAATGTTTCAAAGACAGGACAGATGCAAGCAGGATCAAGGTGGAAAACGGAAACTGCGACTGGCTGTTTCTGGCACCGGGCTATGACATTACATGGCCGTCCGATCAGGCGGTGAAACGTATAATACAGGTTCTGCGGGAAAAACAATATCCACATCGTTATGAGTGTGTGATCTATGAAAAAGGAAGCCATCTGCTGGGCATGCCAAATGAAGCACTGAAAGCCATGGGGGATGTGGATAAACTGATGCGTATGCTTGGAAAATTTCTCACAATGGAAAAGAAATACCCGAAAGAGTGCATGGAGGCAAGAGAAGAAAGCTATCAGAAGATCCTCTCATTTTTGCGGGAGAGTATGATCGACGGATAAATGGAAAATTCTGTTTCACATTTTTTACACAGACAGGTCAAAAAGACATCACAATTTACCGGCTATAATAAAGACAGATAAAAGATGTGAAGAACTGGAGGAATGACCATGAGAAAAAGGAGCCTTTGGACAATCGCAATGCTTACCGGATGCTGTATTCTGGCAGGCTGCAGTAATCAGGGCACACAGACGGATACTGCGCAGCAGAGCCAGGAGGAAAGCGTAGCAGATACAGAAGAAAACACAGATCAGAATACGCCACCTGAAAAGCTGGACGGAGAAGCACCGGATGGCGCACCACCAGATGGTCAGGCACCGGACGGAAACGGCCCCGGTGGCGAAAAGCCGGACGGAGAGGCACCGGACGGAAAAGGAGGACCGGGCGGACAGAGTCAGGCACCGACAGAATACGATGCACAAAATACATATACGGAAGATGCCGCGGTAACGGGAGAAAGCATCAGTTCCACAGGGACGGATGAAAATGCGGTTCTGGTACAAAGTGGTGCGACAGTTTCTCTTTCGGATACAAAGATCGACAGAACAAGTGATGCCTCCACAGGCGGCGATTCTTCCAGCTTTTACGGCGTAGGTGCAGCGGTGCTTACCACAGACGGAACGGTGAAGGTCACAAACAGCTCGATCACCACGGATGCAGCGGGCGCAGCAGGTGTCTTTGCCTATGGAGATGGCGTGGCTGAAGTATTGGATACCACGATCACAACAGGGCAGGATACATCGGGCGGAATCCATGTAGCAGGCGGCGGAACACTGAAAGCAACTAATCTGACAGTAGAAACAAGCGGCGAGTCCTCTGCGGCGATCAGAAGTGACCGCGGAGGCGGAACCATGACCGTAAACGGTGGCAGCTATACCTCTAATGGAACAGGTTCACCAGCAGTTTACAGTACAGCAGATATTACGGTGTCAGATGCAACACTTACCGCAAACGGTTCCGAGGCGGTCTGCATTGAAGGCTTGAATTCCCTGAAACTGACAAACTGTGATTTGACAGGCAATATGCAGGATCTTTCCCAGAATGACTGTACCTGGAATGTGATCTTGTACCAGAGCATGTCAGGGGATTCCGAGGTCGGGAACAGTACCTTCAGCATGACCGGTGGCAGTCTGACGGCAAAAAACGGCGGTATGTTCTATACGACAAATACGGAAAGTACCTTTTATCTGTCAGGCGTTGACATGATCTATGCAAAGGATAATCCGTTTTTCCTAAAATGTACCGGAAATGCCAACCAGAGAGGCTGGGGTGAAACTGGCAAAAACGGCGCTGACTGCAGTTTTACCGCGCAGCAGCAGGAAATGCAGGGCAATGTGATCTGGGACAGCATCAGCCAGCTTGACTTTACGATGAAGAGCAGCACATGGACCGGTGCTTTTGTGCAGGATGAGAGCAATGCGGGAGACGGTGGTGACGGCTATGCCAATCTGGTGATCGACAAAGATTCGACATGGATCGTGACTGGAGACAGCGTATTGACCAGTCTTACAAATAACGGAACGATCACAGATGCAGACGGGAAATCCGTGACAATACTTGACACGAATGGTAAAATACTTGCGAATGGCGAAAGCGGGTATACCATAACGGTAGACTCCTTAACAGAATAAAAAGGCAGAAGATATAAGGAGCAGAGAAACAAATGAAAAAGTTGGAAGGCATAAAAACAGAGCGCGGCGCGGAAATCTTGCTGATCCTGGTACTGGTTGCCAGAAGTACATCCTTTGTGATGTCGAAGGTCACAATGAACGCGATGAATCCGTTTAATCTGCTGGGAGTCAGATTTTTGCTGGCATTTCTGCTTCTCTGTATCCCATTTGGGAAAAGGCTTGTGAAGATCAAAAAACAGACCCTGCTAAAGGGATTGCTGGTCGGACTGGCCTTTTTCTGCGTTATGACGGCAGAGCTTTTTACGCTCCGGCTGACAGCCTCATCTACATCATCTTTTTTGGAAAATATGGCGATCGTATTTGTACCGATCTTTGAAGCGGTGCTTTTGCGCAGACTGCCTGCAAAATATAGTGTGGCAGGTGTTCTGATTTCTATGACCGGAATTGGATTCCTGACGCTGGAAGGTGGCAGGATCGTACTGGGAACGGGAGAACTGATCGGTATTTTATCCGGTATCTTATATGCGGTTGCAATCATTATCACAGACAGATTATCGCACAATGATGATTCTCTGCTGATCGGAATGGTACAGGTCGGAACGATTGGTGCGCTCGGAATGATTGCATCGTTCCTGTTTGAACAGCCGACATTGCCACAGGGACAGACGAGCTGGCTCATGGTCATTTATCTGGCAGTTGTCTGTACGGGCTTCGGGTTCACCCTCCAGCCGGTGGCGCAAAGCCGTCTGACTGCAGAACGGGCAGGATTGCTTATCGCAGTCAGCCCGGTAAGTTCTGCAATCATGGGTAGTATTTTTCTGAAAGAGCATTTGGGGATCAGTGGCATGATCGGGGCAATATTGGTTGTTGGTGGTATCATCATATCCAAGGATCCTTTCCATAAAAAACCACAGGTCTCTTCGTAAATTTTGCAGGAACTTTTTGAAGATTTGTTTAAGATTCCTTTTTTCGCTAGGAATTTTCAGAAAGGCATGCTATGATTTTCGAAGGGTGATAAAGATGAATAAGGATTCGATTGAAGAAAATAAAGCAATACAGGATGGGCTGGAACGCTTTTTGGACGAAGAGCTGGCAGGTGTCCGCAAGGAGCAGGTGGCACCGAACAGAACCATCATATACAACGAAGAGCCAAAGGAAAAAGAACTTAAAACTGAGTTTGCCACAGAAGTAACGCCAAAGAGACAGGCAAGCTATGAGAGAAGGTCCGCAGGCGGCTATACAGCTGCGGCGGGACAGCCGGAACATAGAAGCAGCGTGGGCGAAAGACAGATGAGCCATGCTGCAGATGCGGCAAGCAGGAGAAGAACGTCCGAAGAGACAGACAGATATCGTAACATAGACAGGGAAGCGTCAGCTCACCGGAGACAGGAAACTATCTCTGACCGCCGGAGCATAGCGCCTGAGAAAAAGCACCGGGGATATGAACCGCCTGTATCTGAAAATAGGAAGAAACAGCATAAAAAGTCCAACAGAAAAGCCGATAAGAGACAGAAAAAGAAAGACGGCAACAAGAAGGACAGGATGTCCAAGCCAAAGAAAATACTGCTGATCATCGGTATTGTCATTCTGGCACTTTTCCTGTGGTGGTATCTGACCATGGGACGGATCTACCATAAAATGAACTATGAAAAGTCAGATGAACTGGCAAGCGGTCCTTTAAAGGAACAGGGCGTGATCAATGTGCTGCTGATCGGAAACGATTCCCGTGAAAACGGAGAAGACGGCCGCTCCGATGCCATGATCCTGATCTCTATCAGCAATAAAACAAAGACGATCCACATGACCTCTCTGCTGCGTGATATGTACGTGGACATTCCCGGGCATGACGGCAACAGGTTAAATGCGGCTTACGCTTATGGCGGACCTGCGCTTTTGTGTGAGACGATCAAGCAGAATCTGGATATTGAAGTAAACAGATATGTACTTGTGAACTTCCAGGCGTTTGCAAGTCTGGTAGATGCAGTCGGCGGCGTAGATCTGGAAGTGACGAATGAGGAAGTCCAGTGGATCAATGCATATTTGAATGAATACAACCTGTTGGAAGGAAAAGAGATGACGACCGACTATCTGGATACCTCATTAAGCGGGGAAATCCATCTGAACGGTCCGCAGGCACTTGCTTACAGCAGGAACAGATATATCGGAACCGATTTTGGCAGAACAGAAAGACAGAGAAAAGTACTCTCTGCCGTTATGAAAAAGCTGCCACTTGCCATGGCAACCAATTCCGGTGAACTGATAGACGGTCTGTTCCCGAATCTGACAACAAACCTGACACAGACAGAAATGTACAGCTTATCAACGCAGGCAAGTAAACTTCTGACCTATGACGTGGTACAGAGCACGGTACCGGCAGAGGGCACTTATTCCAATGCCACGGTTCGCAAGATGGCAGTTCTGCAGGTTGATTTTGAGGCAAATAAAAAGCTCCTGAAGCAGGAGATTTACGGACAGGAAGAGTAAAAAGACAAGTTGCGGGCAATCGTGTGCAAGAGGTACAGAACGGAGGCTTACATGAGCAGAACTTTTAAAGAACGATATCTTTCGCATGAGATAGAACTGGAAGCAATCGATGATTACATCATCGAATGGAACAATTCCGATACAGAGGAGACTCTGGCAAAGTTTCTGGGACTGAATAAAGAGGAAGAGACCGCGTGGGTGGAAGACAGTGATGATGCCCTTTTTGATCTGCTGGAAGCACAGAGAAAGTAAAAGCATGCAGAAAAGCGGAATGCACGATATTGTAGAGAGAATAAAAGATGATCTGAAAAAGAATGGGATAGGATGTGCTGCAGTATTGGCATGTCTTATCCTTTTTGCGCTTATTTTCCATGATGTATGTCCGGTGCAGATCCTGTATGGACTGCCATGCCCCGGATGCGGTCTGACGAGAGCAGGGGTCCTGCTTCTGACCGGGCACTTTGCAGCAGCATTTCAGATGCATCCGTTTATTTACGGATGGGCAGCGCTTCTGCTGTATGTCCTGCTCTGCCGCTATGTCAAAGGCTGCAAACCAAAAGGAGCATTGCAGCTGATGATCGTTCTCATTGCTTGCATGCTCCTGTTTTATATCTATCGTATGCTGCTCTATTTTCCGGATGTGGAACCGATGACCCGCAAGGACGGACTGCTTCTACACTGGAATCCAGACAGAAACTGATCTGCCGTGAACCGGGAATGTACCGTTTCCGTCCGCATCGATCGTAATCATATGGCGATAGCCGAATAACACGTCAAAAAACTTCTGTCCGCTATGTTGTTTTCCGACATACATGGTCTTTTGGGTATCATTTTTGGAAGAAAGGATGCAGGCAAGCCCTGTATTTTCATCTTCTGCAAGCCCTTCCCGGGTAAATCCGATACAATGATAGTCATCAAAGTAATCATGCTGTGCTCCGTAAGCATGGGAAACTCTGACAGAGAGCAGATTGGTAAGCGTTTTGCCGACCGGAGCTACATTCCGGGACGGAATACCGTAGCAGTCTCCGTAAAAGACACACGGATATCCCGCTTCGCGCAGCAGGATGAGCGCATAGGCAAGCGGTTTGAACCAGCTGTCTACAAAAGAGCAGAGTGCCTGCCCCGGCTCTGTATCGTGATTGTCTACAAAAGTAACTGCATTCTGCGGCTTTGCAGCAACAAGACTGCCATCAAAGATCTTGCGCAGATCATAGCCTTCACTGTTATACGATGCATAGTGGAAATTAAAATGAAGCGGTACATCAAACAAAGACAGTGCATAATTTGTTTTTTCCAGATAGGCTTCGAGTGCCCAGCATTCCCTGTGCCAGTATTCGCCGACAGTAAACAGTTCGCGTCCTGCATAGCTGCGCATGGCAGGGATCCAGTCGCGGTAAAAATCATAGTCAATGTGTTTTAATGCATCCAGACGGAATCCATCTACCTGTGTCTGATCCAGATACCATTTTCCCCATTTGGTAAGTTCGGCAATAACCTCAGGTTCGCTGAAATCAATATCTGCCCCCATCAGATAATCATAATTTCCGTTTTCTGAATCCACATCCTTGTCCCATTCTTTTCCTTCAAAGAGATAAATACTGTTCTTTTTCTGTTTATCATCCCAGTCTACACCGTCAAAGCATTTGGATGTCCAGACAAAATCGGAATATCTGCCTTTTCTTCCCGGAAAATTAAAAATGGTCCAGGCGGTGATCTGTTCGATGCCTGTTGTTTCCTGTTCCCTGTTTCCTGCATTACATTCTTCGGCATTTATTACTTCTGTTCCATCAGCACCAATCTTGTGGTTCAGTACGATATCAGCATAAACATCAATTCCATATTCCTGACAGGTATGGATTGCAGCCAGATATTCCGCTTTTGTGCCATATTTGGTTGCAACACTGCCTTTCTGGTCAAATTCGCCGAGGTCGTACAGATCATACACCGCATAACCGACACCGTTTGTACCATAGGCATCTTTGTAAGCCGGAGGTAACCAGACTGCGGTAATACCTGCTTCTGCAAGCGCAGGAGCTTTTTCACTAAGCTGGTTCCATAAAGAACCGTCGGATGGCAGATACCATTCGAAATATTGCATCATTGTTCCGTTTTTCATCATTTGCCTCTTTTCTCCGTATTCGTTCAAAATATATCTGAATCCAAATTATGCGTCCATACTCCATCTGCCGCTGGCACCGCATGGCAGAACCAGCCCGGATCTTGTGACCGGTAATCCGATTTCATCCGCAGCAACACATCCGCCAAGCTTCTTCGTCAGTACGGTATTTAACATATAGGAGAGAACTGCAGGCTGCAGTCCGGTCGTATAAGAATTGATCAAAAAGAAAACAGGATCCTTGGACAACACTTTGGAAGTCAGTTCAATGAATGGGAAAATGCTTTCTTCGATCTTCCAGATCTCGCCCTTTGGTCCTCTTCCATAAGATGGCGGATCCATGATGATGCCATCGTAAGTATTGCCGCGTCGGATCTCGCGCTCTACAAATTTGGCACAGTCGTCTACCAGCCAACGGATCTTATCGCCGGGAATATTGCTTGAAACCGCATTTTCCTTTGCCCACGTAACCATTCCTTTGGAGGCATCGACATGTGTGACATTTGCACCGGCATTTGCTGCGGAGATCGTAGCACCGCCGGTATAAGCGAACAGATTTAATACCTTCAGCTCTCTGCCCGGATCCTTTTCTCTGGCTGCCCTGATCTTCTGTGCACACCAGTCCCAGTTTACCGCTTGCTCCGGGAAAAGTCCTGTATGCTTAAAACTGAACGGCTTGAGATGGAAGGTAAGCTCCCGGTAGGAGATCGCCCATTCATTTGGCAGGTCAAAAAATTCCCACTGGCCGCCGCCTTTGACACTGCGATGGTAGTGTCCGTTTTTCTGTTTCCATTCTTTGGCATCATGCCCTGTGCTCCAGATGACCTGCGGATCCGGGCGCACTAAAATATAATCACCCCAGCGCTCCAGCTTTTCGCCGTCTGAAGTGTCCAGTACTTCATAATCTTTCCAATTATCTGCTATCCACATGGGTGTAATCCTTTCTGTAACGCAATATCATGGCTGGTTCTTTTTCAATCGTGCGATCTCTGCCTGCAGAGCCGCAATCGTAGTTTCTTTCTCGGCAAGAGCATTTTCTTTCTTGGTAAGCGAGGTAGTCTGCTCTGCTACAAGCGCCTGCAGATCCTCAATCTCTTTTTGCTTCTCATCGATCATATAAAAGGCTGTATTTCTGTCTAAAATGGATAATGCTTCTGAATACATATAGATCAGCTCCTTTGGATCCTTTCGGAATTCTGCTATGTCGTGATATAAGTCGATAAACGCCGGATAGGCGGATACAAGATTTATGATATCCTCCGGTTTATCAGAACTTAGAAAAGTCAACCATGCATCTAATTTGTTAGTTATATTGTGGACTACGCTTTTGAAAACGTCAAGGGATATGTAAATGTTTTTCGATAGATGACGGACATCAGCTCCGCTGTCATAAGACCGGATTTCCCGATGGATATAAGCAGGAAAAGTGTTTTTGAATTCGGAACTGCTCTGTTCCATTAGAATAATGATATAGATCGGTTTCAGATCCTGATAGGTAAAAGTTTTGCCCTTTTGCGCTTTGATACGGTTATACTGACGCATGATAAAGTCGGAAGCATAACAATCGCTGCGCTGACCGGGAAAATGGTATCCGATCTTTTGCATTTCAACGTCAATGATCTCACCATCGGTTGTTTCGATAACGATATCCATCATAACAAAAGTACCGGTGTCAGATAGCTTAATGCCTTCTAAAGGGAGTATCTGAAGTGTTTTGATCTCTTTTTGCAATATACAGGATAAAAAATCTTGAATTCGATTTGGGTGCAATAAAGGATCAAAGATCTTTTTGAAAAAATTATCATAGGTGATCAAGAGACCAGAATTGCCCTGCAAAAAAGAAAGCAGTTTTTCATAAGAAGCGGGGGAAAGCTGTTTTAGCCGGTCCTGCGTGGTGTAATCATCGGGAATCAGGGAAAGAGCCTGTTCTCTGCTGATGGGTTGTCCCAATATGTCCGTAAGAGATGGGAAAATACCGGATGTGTTGTTCATAGAATACCTCCTGATGTGAAAATAAGATTTGTGAAATGAAATGATATTATATAAAGAAATAACTGTGAAGCTCATTGTAACGTAATATGACGGAAAATGCAAGAAAACGCTGTCCAAAATCCGCGAACGAAATTTCATGGATACTCTGGCGGCGGATGCTGGTAAACATTGACAGGCAGAGAGATATCTCTTATAATTTTCACATATGTTGATACTAAAAGTACCGGCTGCGCAAAGCGGTTTATGGGAAAAAATATAGTGTTTGGCAAAAACGACGGAAATGTGTGAAAGGAAAATAAAATGATGGAAAAGAGTAGAAACAGAGCAGTCGGCAGACAAGTCCGGAAAATGATCGCAGCAGCTATGGCAGCAATGCTTGTGTTTACCTCTGCAAATGTGGCAGACGTAAATGCAGAAGAAACAGTGCTGGCAGTCAGTGAGAATGCTGTTACAGGGGAAACGGGAGCGGGAGTAGTAGAAGCAAAGAAAACAGGTGAGCCAGAAGTAGAAAACGGTGGAGCTGAGAACAGGGAAGCAGAGAACACAGATCTGGATGCAGAAACAGCAGATCCGGACACAGAAAACGCGGACGGAACACACACATATAAAAATGGTTTCTGCACAGACAGTGGCTGTGACGCATACGAGCCTGCAGTACTTACAACCGGCAAATATGATATAGATGCCAACGGCGAAATAACGGACAGTGACGAAGCCTACGAAATTGGAAATGCAGGGCAGCTCTACTGGTTTGCAGGGCTTGTAAACGGAACATTGACAGACGGAACTGCGCAGAATCTGGGTGCTAATGCAGTTCTGACAGCAGATATCATTGTGAATAAAGATCTGCTGACAAGCATTAAGACAGATGAAGACGGAAATGTTACAAATGGTAGTTCTTTCAAAGCATGGCGACCAATGGGAATGGCAGATGAAAATGGGGAATTTACAGGGCACTACAAAGGCATTTTTGATGGAAATGGGCACAGTATCAGCGGCTTATACGTAAACAGAGATGAGGCAGCGGATGATGTGGATACATGGTTTAAAAGCTGTATTGGTTTATTTGGATATTATAGCGGAGTGACCAGAAATTTATCTGTTTTAGATTCTTATATGAGAGGAAAAGATTGCATTGGTGGCATTTGTGGCATTTGTGGTTACAATGATGGTGGAACTATCCAAAATTGTTATAGTGCTGCTACAGTATGTGGTGATTCCTATATAGGGGGTATTTGTGGTCGCAGTGAAGGTGATAGCATAATAGAAAACTGTTATAATACAGGATATGTTTATGGAGCTACTAGAAGTATAGGTGGTATCTGTGGAGATAATAGTGCTACATTGCAAGGGTGTTCCAATGTTGGAAATGTTAAAGGAAAATTTTATGTTGGCGGAATTGTTGGAGAAAGTTACGGATCTGGTAATACAATATGGATAAAAGATTGTTACAATAGAGGAAATGTGATAGGGGATACAAAAGACATCGGTGGTATCGGAGGACATATCGGTCGCAGTCTAGTTGAAAACTGCTACAGTCAGGCAACTGTCAGTGGAAATACAAATATGGGTGGTATTTGTGGCAATGGTTATAAGGCTGACTTTCAGAATGCATACTATGATTCAAATTTGTATACAGGAAATGCGATTGGGTATTTAAAAGATGCAACAACCGAGAAGACTGAAGGAAAACCCTCGCAGGCATTTGAAAGCGGTGAGATCGCATATCTGCTGCAGGCTGACCGTGAGGAACCAATCTGGGGACAGACGCTTTCCGGAAATGATGTGCAAGTTTATCCGGTATTGGGCGGCAAAAAGGTGTATCAGGTAACTGAATACAAAGGATGTATCGAAAGCACAGGAATCGCAGGAACTACTTATAATAATGCGAATGCCCCTGTTTTTGAACCACATGTATATGAAAATGGATTTTGTACAATCTGCAGCGCATACGAGCCTGCAGTATTTACAACCGGCAAATATGATATAGATGCCAACGGCAAAATAACGGACAGTGACGAAGCCTATGAAATCGGAAATGCAGGGCAGCTTTACTGGTTTGCCGGGCTTGTAAATGGAACACTGACAGACGGAACCGCGCAGAATCTGGGTGCTAATGCAGTTTTAACAAAAAATATCACAGTGAATGAAGATCTGCTGGCAAGCATTAAGACAGATGATGACGGAAATGTTACAAATGGTAGTTCTTTCAAAGCATGGCGACCAATGGGAATGGCAGATGAAAATGGGGAATTTACAGGGCACTACAAAGGCATTTTTGATGGAAATGGATATAGTATCAGTGGTTTGTATGTGAACAGAGATGAAGCAACAGCTGATGTGAATTCACGATTTAAAAGCAGTATTGGGTTGTTTGGATATCATGATGGAGTGACCAAAAATTTAGGGATTTTGGATTCTTATATGAGAGGAAATTATTGTATTGGTGGTATTTGTGGTTACAATGATGGTGGAACTATCCAGAACTGTTATAGTGCTGCTACAGTATGTGGTGATTCCTATATAGGAGGCATTTGTGGTCGTAGTCGAAGTAATAGTATAATAGAGAACTGTTACAATGCAGGATATATTTATGGAGCTACTAGAAGTATAGGTGGTATCTGTGGAGATAATTATTCAACAATAGAAAGCTGCTATAATATTGGAATTATAGAGGGAAATTTTATGGTTGGTGGAATTGTTGGAGTAAGTTCCGGATTGGGTAATACAATATGGATAAAAGATTGTTACAATAGAGGAAACGTGATAGGGGATACAAAAGACATTGGTGGTATCGGAGGATATATCGGTAGCAGTCTGGTTGAAAATTGCTATAGTCAGGCAACTGTCAGTGGAAATACAAATGTTGGGGGTATTTGTGGTAATAGTAATAAGGTTGACTTTCAGAATGCATACTATGATTCAAATTTGTACACAGGAGATGCGATTGGATGTTTAAAAGACGCAACAGCCGAGAAGACCGAAGGAAAACCCTCGCAGGCATTTGAAAGCGGTGAGATCGCATATCTGCTGCAGGCTGACCGTGAGGAACCAATCTGGGGACAGACGCTTTCCGGAAATGATGTGCAAGTTTATCCGGTATTGGGCGGCGCAAAGGTATACCAGAACATCACCTATCAGGACTGCGCAAAAGATGAGGCGCATACAGTTTATACTTATGCGAATGACCAGAAACCGACAGTTTATGAATATACCTTGCAGGAAGTAAAAGCAAAAGCAGCAACCTGCACAGAAGCCGGCAATACAGCTTATTATGTGTGTAGTGTTTGCGGAAAGCTTTACGCAGATCAAGAGGGAACCAACGAAGTGTCAGCAAACACAGTAGTAGTTCCTGCCAAAGGGCATAGCTTTACATGGATCATTGACAGAGAAGCAACGGAGCAGGCAGAAGGAAGCAGACACGAGGAATGCAGCATCTGTCATGAAAAGAAAGCTGCAGTTGCAATTCCGAAACTGCCATCCGGTACACAGCCAAGCCGGCAGCCA
>UMHK01035111.1_pt1 | contig 23018 bp, 18 predicted proteins | sample 1965521 | NCBI WGS metagenome assembly UMHK01 (sample SAMEA4836097, study PRJEB28245) | human gut metagenome | biome: gut microbiome; material: fecal sample | place: Denmark | collected 2008
GGGGGCCAACGGCTGCCTTGCGGGCGGCATGGCCCTGCCGGGGGCCGGGTACGTCGGGCTTGGCGTGCTGGCCCCGCTGCTGTGGGAAGCGGATCTCGTGGCCTTGGCCGAGAGTGTCCGCATCACGGACGAGATGGACGGCCTTTGCTGCGGTACAGCCTTTGCGGCCATGCTGGGGCTGATGCTCTGCATGACCGTCCTCGGCTGGTTTCCGCTGGCCGTTCTCCCGGCGGCGCTGGCCGGCGCGCTGATGGCCTTCCTGCTCTGGAATTTCCCGCCTGCAAAGCTGCGGCTTGGCAGCGTGGGCAGCTTGTTCTTGGCCGGTGCGCTGGGCTGCATCCCGCTGTGCATCGGCTGGCCCGACCTCGCTCTGCCGCTGGGGCTACCCTACTGGCTGGAGGGCGGGATGGTGTTCTTACAGATCGTGATCTACAAGCTCTCCCACGGGCGGAAGCAGCTCTTCCGCACCGCGCCGCTCCATCGCTGGATGGAAGTGCGAGGCAGCGGCAGCGTACAAATTTTCTATGCGTTCTGCGCAGCGGCCCTGCTGGGCGCGGCGCTGGCCCTGCAATGGGCAAAAATCAGTTGAGGAGGTGCTGCACATGGCAACCGTCCGCCGAAAAAGATCCGAGTCGTTTTCCCTTTTGCAGCGGGACCCCGGCCCGTGGTCGCCGCTTCTGCTGTACTGGCTGGCGACCTTGGGCATCATCGTGGTGTTCGGCCTCGTGATGCTCTACAGTGCAAGCTATACCACCGGCTATCTCCGCTTTGGGGACAGCCTCCATTACATCAAATCGCAGGTGCTCTGCCTCGGCCTTGGGCTGCTGGTGATGATCGCCTTTTCCTATGTGGATCACCGCTTTCTGCGCAAAATGGTCTGGCCGGGGTACATCGTCTGCCTTGTGCTGCTGGTGCTGGTGCTGTTCAGCACGCCGCTGAACGGCTGCCGCCGCTGGCTGCGCATCGCGGGGCAGACGGTGCAGGTCTCCGAGATCGCAAAGTTTGAAATGATCCTGCTCACGGCCCACCTTGCGGCCAAGGCCCCGAAGCTGGAAAAGCTGGACCCCAGCAGCAGCGGCCGGGTGCCGGTGAGGGCGTGGCTCCAGCAGCGGCTGGTGCGGGAGCTGATCCTGCCCCTGCTGCCGCTGGTGCTCGTGGTGGCGCTGCTCATCATGGAACCCCACATGTCCGGCATCGTGCTGACCACCGCCATGGTGGGCACCATCCTGCTGCTGGGCGGCAACGGCGGCATCATCACATGGGTGGGCGGAGCCGCCGGTGTGCTGCTGCTGGAAACGGTGCTGCAGCACATCGACTCCATCCCCTACCTGCAAAGCCGCCTCGACGGCTGGACGCAGGACCTGACCAAGATGACCGACCAGACGCTGCAGAGCCTTTACGCCATCGGCTCCGGCGGCGTGACCGGCCTCGGCCTTGGCAACAGCATCGAAAAGCAGCTCTGGCTGCCCGAAAGCACCAACGACTTCATCTTCAGCGTCGTCTGCGAGGAGCTGGGCTTCGTCGGGGCGGTGCTGGTCATCCTGCTGTTCGTGCTCTTCCTCGTGCAGGGGCTCTGGCTGGCTTTCCACGCTGAGAACCGGTTCTGCACGCTGGTGGGCATCGGCATCATGGCCCAGATCGCGTGGCAGGTGTTCTGCAACATTGCGGTTGTGACCAACACCCTGCCCAACACCGGCATCTCGCTGCCCTTCTTCTCCTCCGGCGGCACCAGCCTGATCTTGCTGCTGGCCGAGATGGGCGTCATGGTCAACATTGGCCGCAACGGCGAGCGGGTCCGGCAGGAACGCCGCCGCGCCCACGAGGAGCAGGAGACCCGCCGGAAGGAAAAGACCATCGATCTTGCATCCGCGCGGAAAGCGCGGGCCGAATCATAAGGAGGAACCAAGATGCGTGTTCTGATCGCAGCCGGCGGCACGGCCGGCCATATCAACCCCGCGCTGGCCATTGCCGGTGCACTGAAAAAAGCAGACCCCAGCGCCGAGATCCACTTCGCGGGCCGGAAAGAGGGAATGGAGTACCGGCTGGTGACCCAAGCGGGCTACCCCTTCCACCACATCGAGATCACCGGCTTCCAGCGGAAGCTCTCGCTCCACAACATCAAGCGGAACCTCATCACCCTGTGGAATCTGGCCCTGTCCGGCCCGGTGGCCAAGAAGATGATGCGGGACATCCAGCCCGACCTCGTCATCGGCTGCGGCGGTTACGTCTCCGGCCCGGTGGTGCGCTGCGCCGCCAAGAGGGGCATCAAGACCGCTCTGCACGAGCAGAACGCCTTCCCCGGCGTGACCAATAAGCTGCTGGCCCCGGATGTGGACATCGTCTTTGCCGCTGTGCCCGCCGCCGTGGAGAAGCTGGGTGCCCCCGAAAAGACCATCGTGGTGGGCAACCCGGTGCGGCCGGAGGTCTTCACGCAGGCCAAGAACCGGGACGCCATCCGCGCTGAGCTGGGGGCAGGGGACCGGACGGTCATCCTCTCCTTCGGCGGCAGTCTGGGCGCCCGCCGCGTCAACGAGGTGGTGGCTGACCTCTGCGCATGGGAACAGAAGAACCAAAAGCCCGTGCTGCACCTCCACGCCACCGGCCAGTACGGCGTGGAGCTGTTCCAGAACCTTGAAAAGGAAAAGGGCTTCGCCCCCGGCGACAGCCTCGTGGTGAAGGAATACATCAACAACATGCCGGAGCTGCTGGCGGCGGCGGACCTCGTCATCAGCCGCGCCGGTGCCCTGACGCTGGCCGAGCTGGAGGCCGTGGGCCGCGCGGCGGTCCTCATCCCCAGCCCCAACGTGGCCGAAAACCATCAGTATTATAACGCGCTGGAATTACAAAAAGCTGGGGCTGCGGTGGTCATTGAGGAAAAGGACCTGACCGGCGAGAAGCTGGTCTCCACCGTGTCCGAGCTGCTGGCCGAGCCCGGCAAGCTGGCCGCCATGGGCCAGAACGCCCGGAGGCTTTCGGTGGACGACAGCCTCGACCGCATTGCCGATGCGCTGCTGAAGCTCGTCAAGACCCCGTAAGAGAAGCGAAAATCCAAAGGAAAGGAGGTGCGGCCCAATGACAGAAAACCGAAACCGCCGCCGCAAAAAGCGCCCGGCCTACGATCAGGCCAAGGACGCCCAGCGCCGCCGGAGTGCAAACGGGGTGCGCTACCAGAACAGCAGCCATCCTATCACCAACCCGAACTTCGACCCTGACGCCCCCCGGCCCAGCCGGTACACCGAGCGCAGCGCAGATTATGGCAGCGGCTACCCGGACAACAGCATCCAGTTCCCCACCGGAGGCCGCCCCGCCCAGAATCAGAATCGAAACCAAAACCGCGATCCGAACCGCCGCCCGCAGAACGGCCGAAATCAGAATGGGCGGGCCGGGCAGCGCCCCCGCAGCAGCCGGAACGCCGCCCGCACCGGCCAGAGCCGCCCCCAGAGCCGGAACCCCCAGCCGGGGCGGAATCCCCAGCGGCTCCGCCCCACCGAGGCGAACCTGCGGGACCCCGCCCGCCGGGAGGGCAAAAAGAAGCGGAAGCTCACCCGGAAGGTGCTGCGCCGCCGCCGCATCATCCGGCGGCTGACCGCGCTGGCCATGCTGCTCTGCGTCATTGCGGCGGGCATCTACCTCACTGTGACCATGCTGTTCAAGATCAGCGCCATTCAGGTGCGGACGGCGGACGGCATGGTGAGCGAGACGGGGGGCTATTCCAGCGAGCAGATCGTTCAGGCGCTGGGCGTCAACCTCGAAGAGAACATCTTCAGCTTTGACCCCGCGTCCAAGGCCGCCGCGCTGGAACAGGTCTTCCCCATGCTGGAGAATATCCGGGTGGAGCGGGACTACCCCGGCACCGTGGTCATTCAGGTGACCGAGGCCCAGCCCGCTTACACCATGCAGACGTCGGGCGGGTGGCTGACCCTCTCGGCCAGCCTGAAGATCCTCTCCTCCGATGCGGCGCAGCCCGCCGGTCTGCCCACCCTTTACGGCGGCGAACCGGTGAGCCAGAACCCCGGCACCCAGCTCAGCTTTGAGCAGCCCGCCCCCGCCAGCAGCGTTGCGTCGGACAGCGCTGCGTCGGACAGCGCTTCCGGCACCGCCGAAGAGGCGGGCGACAAGCGGCTGGACTCCCTCAACACCCTGCTGGCGGCGCTGGATGCCCTAGGGATGCGCGGCGACGTGACCCGCATTGAGTTCGCCGACCCGGAGGAGATGTCGTTTTTGTATCAGGATCGGATCAGCGTCCTGCTGGGCACGTTGAACGAGCTGGACTATAAGCTGAAACTGGCCCAGCATGTGCTGCTGAATGCGGACGGCAGCGGCTGCGCGGCCACCGACACCGGCACGCTGGACTTCACCCACATCAGCATGTCCTCCACCCGCAAATTCACCTTTGCGCAGGGCGAGCCGAAGCTGCCGTCGGGCTATGTGATCCCGGAACCGGCAGCAGAGGACACCGCAGCGGACGATGCCGCCCCGGCAGAGGAGGCCGCTGCATCGGAGGGCGACGCTGCGGCGGAGCCCCCCGCCGACGGAGCTGCTGAACAGGCCGTCCCCGAAGCCGAAACTTCCGCAGAAGCAGACCCCGCCCCCGCCGCACAGGAACCGGCGGGCACCGGGGCCGCAAACTGACAAAAAAGCGAGGTTCATCTATGAAACTGGAACAATTGATGGAAGGGGTCCCCTTTACCCTTGTGCAGGGCAGTATGGAGACCGAAGTGACCGATATCATCTATGACAGCCGCAAGGCCGCACCGGGCCTTGCCTTCGTCTGCATCGTGGGCACCCAGCGGGACAGCCACGAGTTCGCCGCCGACTGCGCCGCCAAGGGCGTCAGCGTGCTGGTCATCCAGCATGACATCGACCTGTCCGCCGTGCCGGAGGCCACCGTCGTCAAGGTGGAGAGCAGCCGCTATGCCATGGCCCTGATGAGCTGCAACCTCTTCGGCAACCCGGCCAAGCAGATGACCATGATCGGCGTCACCGGCACCAAGGGCAAGACCACCACCACCCACATGATCAAGAGCGTGCTGGAAGCCGCGGGCAAAAAGGTGGGCATGATCGGCACCAACGGCATCTATTTCATGGGTCGCCATCAGGAGACCGCCAACACCACCCCCGAAAGCTACGAGCTGCAGAAGACCTTCCGCCAGTTCCTCGATGCGGGCTGCGATGTGGCCCTGATGGAGGTGTCCAGCCAAGGCCTGATGATGGACCGTGTGGCTGGCATCCACTACGACATCGGCGTCTTCACCAACCTCTCGCCCGACCACATCGGCCCCGGCGAGCACAAGACCTTTGAGGAGTACCGCAGCTGGAAGGGCCAGCTGTTCAAGCGGTGCGATGTGGGCGTCGTGAACATCGACGACGAGAACACCGAAGCCCTGCTGGAGGGCCATACCTGCAAGCTGGTGACCTATGGCCGCAGCGAAGCCGCCGACTACCGCGCCGAGGGCTGTGAGCTGCTCCGCACCCACGATTTTCTGGGTGTGGCCTTCCATGTCTCCGGCAGGGACAATATGGATGTGAAGGTGAACATGCCCGGCGAGTTCAGCGTCTACAACGCGCTGGCCGCCTTGACCGTGGGCAAGGTGCTGGGTCTGCCCGACGCCGCCATCCACGAGGGCCTCGGCAAGTGCGTGGTCAAGGGCCGGGTGGAGCTGGTGCCCATCAGCAAGAAGTTCACCATCCTGCTGGACTACGCCCACAACGAAGTCTCCACCGAGAGTCTGCTCACCACCCTGCGGGCCTACAAGCCGCACCGGCTGGTGGTGGTGTTCGGCTGCGGCGGCAACCGCTCCAAGCTGCGCCGCTACGGCATGGGCGAGATCTGCGCCAAGATGGCGGATCTCTCCATCCTCACCGAGGACAACAACCGCTTTGAGAAGATCGAGGACATTCTCGCCGACATCCGGGTGGGCATGAACAAGGGCAACCCGGACGCCAAGTTCGTGGAGATCCCCGACCGTCTGGACGCGCTCCACTACGCCGTGGACCACGCGCAGGAGGGCGATCTGATCGCCGTCATCGGCAAGGGCCACGAGACCTACCGCGACCGGATGGGCGTCAAGACCCCCTTCCTTGAGCGGGAGCTGCTGGAGGAATACGCCCAGCAGATCGGGTTGGAATAAGCGTTACAATAACAGCACAACGCCCCGCAGGGTTTTCCACTCTGCGGGGCGTTGTTGTTGAAGGTTTTAGTTCTCGGCCAGATTGCCGGTGTAGAGCTGGTAATACTTGCCCTTTTTGGCGATCAGTTCGTCGTGGCTGCCGCGCTCGATGATGCGGCCCTGCTCCAGAACCGCGATGCAGTCGGCATTGCGGACGGTGGACAGGCGGTGGGCGATGACGAAGGAGGTGCGGCCATACATCAGGCCGTCCATACCGCGCTGGACCAGCGCTTCGGTGCGGGTATCGATGGAGGAGGTGGCCTCGTCGAGGATCAGCACCGGCGGGTCAGCGACCGCCGCGCGGGCGATGGCAAGCAGCTGGCGCTGGCCCTGCGACAGGTTGGCGCCGTCGTTGGTCAGCATGGTATTGTAGCCGTCGGGCAGACGCTTGATGAAGCCATCGGCGTTGGCCAGACGGGCGGCGGCGATGCACTCCTCATCGGTGGCTTCGAGGCGGCCGTAGCGGATGTTCTCCATGACCGTGCCGGTGAACAGGTGCGTCTCCTGCAGCACGATGCCGAGGGAGCGGCGGAGGTCGTCCTTCTTGATCTTGGAGATGTTGATGCCGTCGTAGCGGATCTTGCCGTCCGAGATGTCGTAGAAGCGGTTGATGAGGTTGGTGATGGTGGTCTTGCCCGCGCCGGTGGAGCCGACGAAGGCAATCTTCTGGCCGGGGCGGCCATAGAGGTTGATGTCGTGGAGGACGGTCTTTTCCGGCACATAGCCGAAATCGACGCCGGTGAAGGTGATGTCGCCTTCCAGCTTGTGATAGGTGGTGGTGCCGTCGTGGTGGGGGTGCTTCCACGCCCAGATGCCGGTGCGGTCGGAAGTCTCCACGAGGTTGTCGTCCTTGTCATACTTGGCGTTGACGAGGGTGACGTAGCCTTCATCGGTCTCGCTGGGTTCGTCCATCAGCTTGAAGATGCGCTCCGCACCGGCCAGTGCCATGATGATGCTGTTGGCCTGCATGGACACCTGACTGATGGGCATGTTGAAGCTCTTGTTCAGGGCGAGGAAGGCCATGACGGTGCCCAGAGTGGTGCCGCCGATGCCGCCGACGGCCATGGCTGCACCTGCCAGTGCGCAGACCGCGTAGCTGATATTGCCCAGCTGGGCGGTGACGGGCATGATGATGTTGGCGTAAGCGTTGGCCTGTTTTGCGCTGTCCTTGAGCTTATCGTTCAGCTCGCGGAAACCGGCCAGCGTTTTCTGCTCGTGGGTGAAGACTTTGACGACCTTCTGGCCCTCCATCATCTCTTCGATATAGCCGTTCACCTTGCCGAGGTCCCGCTGCTGGGCGATGAAGTACTTGCCGCTCATGGAGGTGATCTTCTTGGAGCAGAACAGCATCAGGGCCACCATGCACATGGTCACGACGGTGAGCTGCCAGCTCATCATCACCATGCTGGCGAAGACGGAGACGATGGTGATGGCGCTGGAGACCAGCTGCGGGATGCTCTGGCTGAGCATCTGGCGCAGGGTATCCACGTCGTTGGTGTACACGGACATGATGTCGCCGTGGGGGTGCTGGTCAAAGTACTTGATGGGGAGGCTTTCCATGTGAGTGAAAAGCTGGGTGCGCAGGTTGCGCAGGGTGCCCTGCGTTACGTTGACCATGATGCGGGCATTGAGCCAAGCGGCCAGCACGCCCACCGCGTAGATGCAGCCCACCCGGATCAGAGCCGCCGTCAGGGGGCCGAAGTCGGGAGCGGCCTGTTGGGTCATGGGGACGATGTAGTCGTCGATGAGGCTCTTGAGGAAGAGGCTGGCCTGAACATTGGCCAGTGCGCTGACCACGATGCAGATCAGCACGATGATGCAGTGGGGCAGATAGTGCTGGAACACTTCGCCCATGATCCGCTTGAGCAGAAGGCCGGGGTTTTCCACCTTCGGGCGGGGCTGCCCTGCGCCGCGGGGGCCGGGGCCGCGTACTTCTTTTGCCTGTGCCATTACTGCTCACCTCCCTGCTTGTCGAAGTCGCCGCTGCCTTGGGTCTGACTGTTATAAACTTCCTGATAAATGGTATTGCTCTTCAGCAGCTCCTCGTGGGTGCCAAGGCCGTTGATCTGGCCGTTGTCCAGCACCAGAATGCGGTCCGCATCCTGCACGGAGGAGATGCGCTGTGCGATGATGATCTTGGTGGTGCCGGGGATCTCTTCCCGGAACGCCTTGCGGATCTTGGCGTCCGTGGCGGTATCCACGGCGCTGGTGGAGTCGTCAAGGATCAGCACCTTGGGCTTGCGCAGCAAAGCGCGGGCGATGGTCAGGCGCTGTTTCTGGCCGCCGGACACATTGGAACCGCCCTGCTCGATCCATGTATTGTACTTGTCGGGGAAGCGCTCGATGAACTCATCGGCACAGGCGAGCTTTGCCACCCGGATGCACTCTTCCTCGCTGGCGCTCTCGTCGCCCCAGCGGAGGTTGTCGAGGATGGTGCCGGAGAACAGGACGTTCTTCTGCAGCACCATGGAGACTTCCCGGCGGAGGACGTCGAGGTTGTAATCCCGGACATCCACGCCGCCGACCTTGACGCTGCCGGTCTCCGGGTCGTACAGGCGGGGGATCAACTGCACAAGGCTGGATTTCGCGCTGCCGGTGCCGCCGATGATGCCCAAGGTCTCGCCGGGCTTGATGGTGAAGGTGATATCGTTCAAAACCGGCTGGCCGGAGCCGTGCTTATACTTGAAGGTGACATGGTCAAACTCGATGCCGCCGTCGGCTACGGTGCTGACCGGGGCCTTGGGGGCGGGCAGGTCGGTGGTCTCGTCCAGCACTTCCACGATACGGCGGGCGGAAGCGGCGGACATGGAGATCATGACGAAGGCCGTGCTCAGCATCATCAGGGCCATGAGGATGTTCATGATGTAGCCGAACAGGGCGTTGAGCTGGCCGGTGGTAATGGAGCCGTTCAGCACGTAGTGGGCGCCGAACCAGCTCAGAGCGAGATTGCAGCCATAAACCGAGACCAGCATGGCGGGGTTGTTGAAGCTCAGGCGGCTCTCGGCGCGGACGAACTGCTTGTACAGGCTCTCACAGGCATTGGTGTACTTCTCGTTCTCGAAGTGCTCGCGGACGAAGCTCTTAACCACGCGGATGGCGGAGATGTTCTCCTGCACCGAGGCGTTCAGGTTGTCGTAGTTCTTGAACACCCGGTCAAAGATGCCGAAGGTGGGGATCATGATGGAAGCCAGCACCGCCACGAGGAAGAGGATGGCCACCACGAACACCATGGTCAGCGAGCCGCTGATGGCCGACGCCATAATGAGAGCGAAGACCAGATGGACCGGGGCGCGCACGCACATCCGCTCGATCATCTGGAAGGCGTTCTGCACGTTGGTCACGTCGGTGGTCATGCGGGTGACAAGGCCCGCGGTGGAGTATTTGTCGATGTTGGAGAAGGAATAATGTTGGATGTTCTCATACATTGCATCGCGCAGGTTGCCGGCAAGGCCGGTGGAAGCCTCTGCGGCGAATTTACCGGCCAGCACGCCCAGCAGCAGCGCCAACGCTGCCACCAAGAAGGTGAGCAGACCGTATTTGATGATGGCGTTCATATCGCCCTTTTCAATGCCCTGATCGATGATAAAGGCCATGATGGTGGGCAGCAGAACGTCCATGATCGCTTCCAGCGCGGAAAAGAGGGGTGTCAGGATCGCGGCGCGCTTGTACTCGCCCAGATGTGACACGAGCTTTTTGATCATCTGGTAGACCTCCTGTGAAATAATTTGTTTGGCATGGAACAATTCTATACAGAACAATTAAAATGTCAATACGATTTTCCAAAGTTCATAAAAATGTCATGAAAGCTGAAAAAATCATACGGTTCCGTTTTTCAGCGCAGACCTTCCCGCAGCTTGTTCAGCAAGCGGAGCAGCTCGGCGTTCTCCTCCGGCGTCAGCAGACCGGAGACGAATTCATCGGTCTGGTGGAGGGAATGCATGGTCTTTTCGTGGAGCAGGGCCCCCTCCTCCGTCAGAACCAAGCGCTTGAGCCGGGCGTCTCGCGGCACGCTCTGGCGCTCGATGTAGCCTTTGCGCTCCATGAGCTGTAAGATGTTGGTCACGGTGGAGCGGGTGATGGAGAACTCCCGCTCGATGTCCCGCTGGTAGACGGGTTCCTCCTTGTGCCAGTACAGGTAGCTCATGATCCAGTCGTGCATGGGGGTCACGTTCTCGACCCCGTTTTCGCGGTGGAACTGGTTGATCTTGCGGAAGATCAGGTTGTTGACCCGGCGCATCTGGGCCGGGATGACCTGCGGCGGCTCCCATGGCGGGTTCGGTTCGCAGCAGCCGCGGTTCGTGGTTTCGTCACACATGATGGTTCATCCTCTGAATTGTTGGGAAATGGATTGTTTTGAACAAAACTGTTTGATACAATACTATTTTAGCGCTTGGATACAAGAAAGTCAAGAGGAAACAAGAAAACTCCCTCCGTCATCGCTGCGCGATGCCACCTCCCTCTAGGAGGGAGGCTTTTTAGGCCCCCTCACCGAGGGGGCTGGCACAGCGCAGCTGTGACGGAGGGAGTTGAATTTATTCGGCTCCGGCTTCCGCGATCCACACCCGGATGCTGTCGGGGCGGTCGGTCACGAAGCAGTCCGGCTCCAGCGGGAGGAGGGAGCGGACCACATTTTTGGTGTTCACAGTCCAGAACGCGACCTTACAGCCGACGGCGTGGAGCTGGTTGACCAGCTCCGGGTTCTGGAACGCGGTGTGGTACTCGCAGCTCACGTAGTCCACCGGGAAGGAAAGGGACTGGACATAGGCGGCGGGGTCGGCCTGATCCGCCAAGGTGCCCACGATCTGCCGGACGCTCATCTGAGGGTAGAGGGCCGCAATGAGGGTCAGCTTGTCTGAAATGGTGCTGGCCACCAGCCCGGCCTGTTTTTTCAGCGCGGGGCAGTTCTCCTCGTCCAGCTCGCCGTCCATGCTGTTGACAAGGCCGAGGTCCTTCCAGAGGACTGGCGGCGGGAGCATCATGCTGGGCAGGGAGCCGAGGGTCAGGATGCCGACCCGGAGCTCCGGCATCAGCTCCTTGGCCTGTTGGAGCAGGTCGTGCCGGAAGGAGACGAGGAGCAGCCGCTCCCCAAGGCCGGAGGCCCGGATCTGCTCCACCACGCGGGGCACGAAGGCCGGATCCGGCAGGATGGGAGCTTTCAGTTCAAGCTGGACGGTGCAGCCCTCCAGCCCGCTGCAAAAAGCCAGCGCTTCGGCCAGCGTGGGCAGCTTTTCGGTGGTGAAGTCCACCCCGTTCCACTTGGTCAGGTCGATGTCTTCCAGCTCACCGAGGGTCAGGTCGTAGATCTTGGCCGAGATCTCGGTGCCGAGGTCGATGAAGTAGTCGTGATGGATGATAAGACCCTGATCCTTGGTCTGCTGCACATCCATCTCCACGCCGTCGGCACCGAGGACGATGGCGTTCTGGAAGGCGGTCAGGGTGTTTTCAGGTGCAAGGTAAGTTGCCCCGCGGTGCGCGATGATCTCAGGCAAGGTCTTCACCGTCCGAGGCGATGACCTTCTTGTACCAGTAGAAGCTGTCCTTCCGGCTGCGGGTCAGAGTGCCGTTTCCGGCGTTGTCCTTGTCCACATAGATGAAGCCGTAGCGCTTCTTCATCTCGCCGGTGGAGGCGGAAACGAGGTCGATGGGGCCCCATGTGGTGTAGCCCAGCAGGGGCAGCCCATCCTCGTTGATGGCCTTCTCCATCTGTTCGATGTGGGCGCGGAGGTAGTCGATGCGGTAGGAGTCGTGGATGGAGCCGTCCGGCTCCACGGTATCCACAGCGCCCAGACCGTTCTCCACGATGAACAGCGGCTTCTGGTAGCGATCGTAGAGGGTGTTCATGGTGATGCGGAGGCCCACCGGGTCGATGGCCCAGCCCCACTCGCTCGTCTTGAGGTAGGGGTTCTTAGCGGCCGCGCCGATGGCGTTGCCGTCGGCCTGTTCCATCAACTCTTTGTTCACCGTGATGCAGCGGCTGGAATAATAGCTGAAGGAGATGAAGTCCACGGTGCCCTCCCGCAGGGTCTGGTCATCTTCCGGCTCGGTGCGCAGCGCGATGCCGGCCCGCTCCATCCGCTTCTTGGCCCAGACGGGGTAGGCCCCGCGGGACTGGACGTCGATGAAGAAGTAGTTGTCGCGGTCGGCCTCGGCAGCGGCCTGAACGTCCTCTGGTGCGCAGGTGCGGGGGTAGAATTCGCCCGCAGCCAGCATACAGCCCACCATACAACCGGGCATGACCTCATGGGCCAGCTTGACGGCCTTGGCGCTGGCCACCAGCTCGTAGTGAGCGGCCTGATACTTGGCCTGTTCCACATTCTCGCCCGGCTCGAAGAGCAGACCGGCCCCCATGAAGGGCATGTGGAGCAGCATATTGATCTCGTTGAAGGTCAGCCAGTATTTGACCTTGCCCTTGTAGCGGTGGAAGAGGATGTCGCAGTAGTGGACGTAGGCGTCCACCATCCGGCGGTCTTTCCAGCCGCCGTACCTTTTAATAAGAGCAATGGGTGCATCGAAGTGGCAGATGGTCACCAGCGGTTCGATGCCGTACTTGTGGCACTCGTCGAAGAGGGCATCGTAGAAGGCGAGGCCCTCCTCGTTGGGTTCGGCGTCGTCGCCGTTCGGCAGGATGCGGGTCCACGCGATCGACAGCCGGTAGCACCGGAAGCCCATCTCGGCGAAGAGAGCGATGTCCTCCTTGAAATGGTGATACATGTCGATGGCTTCGTGGGAGGGGTAGTAGTGCTCCGCGTCGCAGTCCAGCATCTTCAGCTTGCCGAACATCACCGGGAAGCGGTCCTCCCCGAAGGGGACCACGTCCACATTGGCCGGCCCGCGGCCGCCCTCGTTGTATGCGCCCTCGCACTGGTTGGCGGCGGTGGCACCGCCCCATAAAAAGTCTTTCGGAAATCTGCCCATGGAAAATTACCTCCTGTTCATAATGTCGTTACCCTCATTTTACCATGTTCTGCGGGGCCATTCAAGGACGAAAGTATGACTATTTCCGTCATTTTGACGAAAATCAGAGCGAAATTTTTGCAGTTTTCACGATAAAATCTGAAAAACGGGCCGATTTTCCTTCCATTCTGTTTCTTCCCAACGGACAGGAAGTATGGTAGACTCTTAATAGTAAGGAAAACGACCTTGCCCTCTCCGTCATCGCTGACGCGATGCCACCTCCCCCAAAGTGGGAGGTTTTGGCGGTTCCGGAAAAGTTCATCTTTGGGTGAAAAAGCTCCCCCTTTGGGGGAGCTGGACGCGAAGCGGCCTGAGAGGGCGAGGATGCTAACAAGAGAATAAGGAGTGTTTTGCTATGCAGGAGTTTCAGCCTATCAAAGAGGGAAAGGTTCGCGAGATCTATGACAATGGCGACAGCCTGATCATGGTCGCGACCGACCGCATTTCCGCATTCGACGTGATCCTGAAAAATAAAGTGACCAACAAGGGCAAGGTCCTGACCCAGATGAGCAAGTTCTGGTTCGACTACACCCGCGATGTCCTGCCCAACCATATGCTGAGCGTGGACACCAAGGATATGCCGGAGTTCTTCCAGCAGCCCCAGTTCGAGGGCAAGTGCATGAAGTGCCGCAAGCTGACCATGCTGCCCATCGAGTGCATCGTCCGCGGCTACATCACCGGCAGCGGCTGGGCCAGCTACCAGAAGACCGGCAAGGTCTGCGGCATCCAGCTGCCCGAAGGGCTGAAGGAGTCCGAAAAGCTGCCGGAGCCGATCTACACCCCTTCCACCAAGGCTGAGATCGGCGACCACGACGAGAATATCTCCTACGAGCAGAGCATCACCGTGCTGGAGAAGCAGTTCCCCGGCCACGGCGAAGAGTACGCCACCAAGCTGCGCGACTACACCATTGCCCTGTATAAGAAGTGCGCCGCGTATGCCCTGAGCCGCGGCATCATCATCGCTGACACCAAGTTCGAGTTCGGTCTGGACGAGAACGGCAATGTGGTGCTGGGCGACGAGATGCTCACCCCCGACTCCTCCCGCTTCTGGCCGCTGGAGGGCTACGAAGCCGGCCACGGCCAGCCCTCCTTCGACAAGCAGTTCGTCCGCAACTGGCTCAAGGCCAACCCCGACAGCAACTATGACCTGCCGCAGGATGTCATCGATAAGACCATCGAGAAGTACCTCGAAGCCTATGAGATGCTGACCGGCAAGAAGCTGTAAGGCACACCCTATATCAAACAAAAAGGCCGCTGTGCAGTTCAGAACGCTGCACGGCGGCTTTTGTGTTGTGATCCTGTGATCGCACTGCTGCAATTGCTTGCAACGGTTCTCCTTTTCTGATCCCATTCTATCGAATTTGGGGAGATTGTCAAGACGTCGAACGCTTCCTCTTGCAATTTTCCCCGGCGGATGATATGATAAGCACTGCATGTTCTGTACATGTGAAAATAAGACCAAGGAGCATTCTTTTTATGAAGATCATGGATCGTATTTTTTTCGCTGCGGCAGCGGCCGCACTGGCGGCCAGCCTGTTGGTGGGCTGCGGCGCGTCTTCGGCTGCCAGCAGCACCGCCTCTTCCGCTGCGTCCAGCGAAGCCGTTTCCTCTGTGGCCGCATCCGGCGAGGCGGTTTCTGAGGCTTCGGACGCCAAGATCAAGGCCCAGTTCACGGTGACCGGTGCCGATGGCGAGAGCCAGACCTTCGACCTTGAGGCGACCGACGGCGAGAAGCTGAGCGACGCGCTGGCCGAGGCGGGCATCATCAGCGAGGACGAGGCCGCTGCGGGCTTCGTCACCACCGTGAACGGCGAGACCGCCGACTGGGACAAGGACGCCGCTTGGTGGTGCCTGACCGACGCTTCCGGCGAGATGACCGCCGTGGGCGTGGCCGACATCCAGCTGCACGATGGAGACAGTTATGCCTTCACCTACACGAAGTAAGGAACCGATGCACAACAAGGTGCTGCGGCTGGTGCTCAGCGGCCTGATGGGGGCGCTGCTGGTGGTCAGCAAACAGGCCATGAGCGGCATCCCGAACGTAGAGCCGGTGACCCTGCTCATCATCCTTTTCGCGCTGGAGCTCCCCCGCGAGACGCCGGGGGCCGTTACGGTCTTTCTGGTACTGCAGGGCGTTTTGTACGGCTTCGGGCTGTGGTGGGCGATGTACCTGTATGTGTGGTATCTGCTGGCGGTGCTGGCGTGGCTGCTCCGCCGGATGGACAACGCTTTCGGCTGGGCCGTGTTCAGCGGGGCCTACGGCCTTTGCTTCGGCGGGCTGTGCGCAGCGGTGTATCTGGTGGCTAAGACCCCGGCGTTCGCGCTGAGCTGGTGGCTGAGCGGCCTGTCCTACGACGTCATGCACGGCGCGGGCAACTTCGTGATCATGCTGCTGCTCTACCGCCCCCTGCGCACTGCGCTGCAAACGGCGAAACGGCAGATCCGGCTATAACGAAAAAGGGGCTGCTGCATACTCCCTCCGGCATCGCGCAAGCGATGTCGGAAGGCGTTTTGCAGCAGCCTCTTTTGTTATCCTAAAATCTTTTCCAGCAGCCAGAGCAGAAAGCCGGGCACACCGGCCTGTTTCAGCAGCCAAAGCAGGATCGAGGACGAAACTGACAGCATGGGGGAGCGTCTCCTTTGCATTCGATTTGGGAGCGGCCCGCAACAGGCACCCCGTGATGAATACGAAGAAAACAGCCCCTCGATTGCTGGAAAATGTTACCACTTCACGTTGAAGGCGGACATGCCGGGGTAAACGGCACTGGCACCCAGATGCTCTTCGATGCGGAGCAGCTGGTTGTACTTGGCCACGCGCTCGGTGCGGCTGGGAGCACCGGTCTTGATCTGGCAGGTGTTCAGGGCCACGGCCAGATCGGCAATGGTGGTGTCCTCGGTCTCGCCGGAACGGTGAGAGCTGATGGCGGTGTAACCGGCCTTGTGTGCCATCTTGATGGCCTCCAAGGTCTCGGAGACGGAACCGATCTGGTTCAGCTTGATGAGGATGGCGTTGCCCGCACCCAACTGGATGCCCTTGGCAAGGCGCTCGGTGTTGGTGACGAACAGGTCATCGCCGACAAGCTGGACTTTGCCGCCCAGCTCGCGGGTCATCTCCTGCCAGCCTTCCCAGTCCTCTTCATCCAGGCCGTCCTCAATGGAGATGATGGGGTACTTCTCCACGAGGCTCTTCCAGTGGGCGATCAGCTCGCTGGAGGTGTACTCGGTGCCAGCCTTGGGCAGCTTGTAGAAGCCCTTGCCCTTGGGGCTCTTCCACTCGGAGGAGGCAGCATCCATGGCCAGCATGAAGTCCTTGCCGGGCAGGTAACCGGCCTTCTCGATGGCGGCCAGAATGGTCTCGATGGTCTCCTCGTCGCTGGAGAGGTTGGGTGCGAAGCCGCCCTCATCGCCGACGGAGGTGGCCAGACCCTTGGCCTTCAGGATGGCGGCGAGGGCATGGAAGACCTCAGCGCACCAGCGCAGGGCCTCCTTGAAGGAGGGTGCGCCCACGGGCATGATCATGAACTCCTGCGTGTCCACAGTGTTGGTGGCATGTGCGCCGCCGTTCAGGATGTTCATCATGGGGACGGGCAGACGGTTGCCGTTCACACCGCCGAGGAAGCGGTAGAGGGGCATGTCCAGCGAAGCGGCAGCGGCGCGGCATGCAGCGATGGACACGGCCAGAATGGCGTTTGCCCCCAGATTGGACTTATCCTTGGTGCCGTCGGCCTTCAGCATGGCAGCATCGACTGCGTAGATGTCGGAAGCGTCCAGCCCCACCACAGCATCGGCGATGACGGTGTTGATGTTCTCAACGGCCTTGGTCACGCCCTTGCCAAGATAGCGGCCCTTGTCGCCATCGCGAAGCTCCAGCGCCTCGAACTCGCCGGTGGATGCGCCGGAGGGGGCGCAGCCGCGGGCCACGGTGCCATCGGCCAGCGTGATCTCGGCTTCCACAGTGGGGTTGCCGCGGGAGTCCAAGATCTCGCGGCCGACAACAGATTCGATTTCCAGATAGTTCATACGAAAACCTCCCGGTAATGTTTTGAAAGCTATAGATAGTCAGTACTAACTAACCGCCTTTATCCTACCACGTCCCGCGCCCCGGCGCAAGAGGGAAAACGGATGTTTGCGGCTGTAAACATTATAAGAGTACCCCGCCGCACCGGGAGCTATCCAGCGGCTTTGTACGCTTCTTGCATGAAAATGGCTTCTCATGGTATTTTATCGTACCTCCATCTGCACCCGGAAGGACAAAAATACGGCGCTGTAACTTTTTTGACATCCGTGAAAAGCGTTCATTTCAGGGTGAAACAAAGTGAACAAGATGAAAAAACATCCAAAAGCAACAGGGAAATTTTGTTTATTTTCACATGATTTGACGGAAATGTCCGCCGAAAGTATGGACGGTTTGTGAATTGCGGACTTCTCCAAAGGGGGCTATAATGAAACCACCGAGAGCAGAGCCGCTTTGAGGGAAGGGCTCTGCTTTCTGCATTTTCTGCAAATACTTCCAAACAGGAGGATATTCATTATGAAAAAGATGATCACTCGTCGTAACTTTCTGGCTGCTGCCGGTGTTGTGGCTGCTGCCGGTGTTCTGACTGCATGCGGCGGTTCTTCCAGCAGCGCTGCTGCTTCCGGTGCTGCTTCCACCGCCGGTGCTGCCGCTTCCGGCGACACCATCAAGGTCGGCGTCCTCGGACCCCTGACCGGCGATGTTTCCGTTTACGGTCAGGCCGTTGTCAACGGTGCGACCCTGCGCCTGAAGCAGGCCAACGAGGAAGGCGGCATCAACGGCAAGCAGATCGAGATCATCACCATGGATGAGCAGGGCGACCCCACGCAGGCTGTCACCTGCTTCACTAAGATGTGCGATCAGGGCATCACCGCTCTGGTGGGCGACGTTACCACCGCCCCCACGCTGGCCGTTGCTGCTGAGAGCGCGGACTACAACATGCCCATGGTCACCGCTTCTGCTACCGCAGAGTCCGTCACTTACGATGCCGAGACCGACACCGTGAATGGCAATGTCTTCCGTGCCACCTTCACCGACCCGTTCCAAGGTGTGAAGATGGCGGACTACGCTTGCCAGAAGCTCGGCTACACCAAGGCTGCCGTCATCTTCAAGAAGGGTGCCGACTACAACGAGGGTCTGGCGGAGAACTTCGTCAAGGAGTTTGAGGCACAGGGAGGCACCATCGTCGATCAGGAGAGCTACTCCGACGGCGACGTGGACTTCAAGACCCAGCTGACCAGCATCCTCGGCAAGGGTCCGGAGACTGTCTTCTGCCCCAACTACTATCAGGAAGTGGGCCAGATCCTTGCTCAGGCTGAGAGCATCGGCCTGACCGTTCCCTTCCTCGGCGGCGACGGCTGGGATGGTCTGGAAGGCTATGCCACCGCAGAGCAGCTGAAGGACAGCTACTTCTGCGCAAACTATGCAAAGGGCGCTTCTGCCGACTTCGAGAGCGCTTACAAGGCTGAGTACGGCGAGGATTACCCCAACGGCTTCGCTCCTCTGGGCTACGACGCCGCCACCACCGTGCTGTACGGCATTCAGGCTGCGGAGGACGCCGGTCTGGAGGCTGGCTCCGACGAGTACAAGCAGGCCGTCATCGACGCCATCGCGGGCGGCACCATCGAGGGTCTGACCGGCACCTTCACCTTCGACGAGCACCATGACCCCGTCAAGAGCACCGCCATCCTGACCTACATTGATGGCAAGCCGGAACTGAAGGAAATGTTCTGATTTCCCATCGAACCATTTGCGGAGACCGCCGGAACGGGTTGTCTCCGCTTTTTTGGTAAAAAAGTGTGATCCCCCGAAGGCGTGAAAACGCCGAAAAGAAAGGAAGTATCCATCCATGACAGTGTTTTTTAGCCAGCTGATCAACGGTCTTTCGCTCGGCAGCATCTATGCACTGATCGCGCTGGGCTACAGCATGGTGTACGGCATCATCCTGCTGCTGAACTTTGCCCACGGCGATATCATTATGGTGGGCGCGTACATGTCTTGGTTCGTGATGAACCAGCTTGGTCTCGGCCCGGTGACCGCCGTCTGCGCCACCATCATCGTCTGCACGCTGCTGGGCGTCGTGATCGAAAAGATCGCCTACACCCCGCTGCGCAGCGCGCCCCGCATCTCGCTGCTGATCACGGCCATCGGCGTCTCCTTCTTCTTGGAGTACACCGCAGAGCTCATCATGGGGTCCGGTGCCAAGGTCATCCCGGCCTATTTCGCCCCCAAGACCTTCTATGTCGGCAAGGTGCCTGTGGGCCTGACCTCCATCATCACGCTGGTGGTCACGGTGCTGTCCATGCTGGTGCTGACCTTCCTTGTCCAGAAGACCAAGCTCGGCAAGGCCATGCGCGCCGTCTCGGAGGATATGGACGCCGCCCGCCTGATGGGCATCAACGTCAATAGCACCATCTCCTTCACCTTTGCGGTGGGTTCGGCGCTGGCCGGCATCGGCGCGGTGCTGTACTGCTGCTCCTACCCGCAGGCAACGCCCACCATGGGTTCCATGCTGGGCCTGAAGGCCTTCGTTGCCGCCGTTCTGGGCGGCATCGGTTCCATGCCGGGCGCTATGATCGGCGGTATCGCCATCGGCCTGTGCGAGTGCTTTGTTTCCGCCATCGGCCTTTCCGCATGGAAGGATGCCGTCACGTTTGCGATCCTGATCATCGTGCTGCTGGTCAAGCCCACCGGCTTCCTTGGCCGTCAGGTGCAGGAAAAGGTGTAAGGGGGATTGGAAGATGAATACGAAACGCAAAACCCTGAAAATGCCGGTCCGTTACCTGATGAACGCAGTGCTGGTGGCGCTGCTCTTCGTGGGGCTGTCCTACCTGACCCAGAACGTGCTGTCCACCTACCAGAACAAGGTCCTGCTGACCGTGGGCATCAACATCATTCTGGCGGTCTCCCTGAATGTTGCCACCGGCTATCTGGGCCAGCTGCCGCTGGGCCACGCCGGTTTCATGGCCGTGGGTGCTTACACCTGCGCCCTGTTCACCAAGTACTGCCCGCTGCCGGGCGGTATCTCCTTCGCCCTCGGTCTGGCGCTGGCGTGCGTCGTGGCGGGCCTGTTCGGCGTGCTCATCGGCATCCCGGCTCTGCGCCTGACCGGCGACTACCTCGCCATCCTGACGCTGGGCTTCGGCGAGATCATCCGCATCACCCTGAACAACATCGATGACGTGCTGGGCTTCAAGCTGTTCTACGGTGCCAAGGGCCTGAAGAACATCCCCAAATATTCGAACTACTGGAACGTCTTCCTCTGCGTGGTCATCACCTGCTTCGCCATCCATGCGATGATGAAGAGCCGCCATGGCCGCGCGGTCCTCGCCATCCGCGACAATGAGATCGCCGCCGAGAGCTGCGGCATCCAGACCACCTACTATAAGGTCATGGCCTTTGCCTTTTCGGCAGCCTTTGCCGGTCTGGCGGGCGGCCTGTACGCTTGCTATCTGGGCGTTCTGGACCCTTCCACCTTCGGCTTCATGAAGTCCATCGAGATCCTCGTCATGGTGGTTCTGGGCGGCATGGGCTCCATGCTGGGTTCCATCCTCTCCGCTACCGTGCTGACCATCCTGCCCGAAGCGACCCGCAGCTTTGAGAGCTACCGCATGGTGGTCTACTCGCTGGTGCTGATCCTGATGATGATCTTCCGCCCCGGCGGACTGCTGGGCAGCTACGACTTCTCCATGAGCCGCATCGTGGAGAAGATCATGAACGGTGAGCTGTTCCGCAAGAAGGAAAAGGAGGGCGAAGACCATGAGTGAGTTCCAGACAAGACTGAACAGTGTCCCCTCCGGCGGCTTCCTGACCGACCGCGACAAGGACAAAAAGCCTATCCTCGATGTGCGTGAGCTGGGCATCGACTTCGGCGGCCTGACCGCTGTGGACGGCTTCAACCTGATGATCGGCCGCAGCGAGATCACCGGCCTGATCGGCCCCAACGGCGCGGGCAAGACCACCGTCTTCAACCTGCTGACCAACGTTTATCAGCCCACCCGCGGCTCCATCCTGATCGACGGGATGCCCACGGCGGGCAAGAAGACCTATCAGGTCAACCGGATGGGCGTGGCCCGCACCTTCCAGAACATCCGCCTGTTCAAGGAACTGAGCGTCATCGACAACATCAAGGTCGGTCTGCACGAGTCCCTGAGGTACGATCTGGCCTCCTCCCTCCTCCGTCTGCCGAACTATTGGAAGGAAGAGAAGAAGTGCACCGAGCGTGCGCTGGAGCTGCTGGACATCTTCCACATGGCGGACCTCGCCAACGTTCCGGCGGGCAGTCTGCCCTACGGCGCACAGCGCCGCTTGGAGATCATGCGCGCGCTGGCCACCAGCCCGAAGCTGCTGCTTCTGGACGAGCCTGCCGCCGGTATGAACCCTTCCGAGACCGCTGAGCTGACCGAGACCATCCGCCGCATCCGTGACGACTTCAACATCGCCGTGCTGCTGATCGAACACGACATGAGCCTCGTCATGGGCATCTGCGAGGGCATCGCGGTGCTGAACTTTGGCCGCATCATCGCCAAGGGCACCCCGGACGAGATCCGCAACAACCCGCAGGTCATTGAGGCCTATCTGGGCAAGAAGGAGGGCTGACAGATGGCAGAATCTATGTTGAAAGTGGAGAACATCAACGTCTATTACGGCAACATCCACGCCGTCAAGAACGTCTCCTTCGAAGTCAACGAGGGCGAGATCGTCACCCTGATCGGCGCGAATGGTGCGGGCAAGTCCACCACCCTGAAGACCATTTCCGGTCTGCTCCACCCGAAGACCGGCGATGTGCTGTACAAGGGCAAGAGCATCAAGGGCGTCCGCGCCCATAAGATCGTGGAAGCGGGCCTTGCCCATGTGCCGGAAGGCCGCCACGTCTTTCTGCACATGACCGTGGAGGAGAACTTGGACATGGGCGGCTACACCCAGCCCGCTTCCACCATCGGCCCCAACAAGGAGAAGGTCTTTGAGCTGTTCCCCCGCCTGAAGGAGCGCCGTAAGCAGCTGGCCGGCACCATGTCCGGCGGCGAGCAGCAGATGCTGGCCATGGGCCGCGCTCTGATGAGCAACGCCTCCATGCTGATGATGGACGAGCCCTCCATGGGCCTGTCGCCCCTGCTGGTGCAGGAGATCTTCGACATCATCCGCAACATCCACAAGGAGGGCATGACCATCCTGCTGGTGGAGCAGAACGCGCAGATGGCCCTTTCCGTGGCCGACCGCGCCTACGTCTTGGAGACCGGCCGCGTCGTCATGGACGGCACCGGTGCCGAGCTGCTGACCAATGAGCGGGTCCGCAGCGCCTATCTGGGCGGCTGATCCTTTCCCCTCTATCAACAAGCAAGAAAACCCCGTACAGACGACCGGAGGGCCGCTGTACGGGGTTTTTTCTGCTAGAATCAGTTTATTTGCTGGCGATCATTTCGGTATAGGCCAGCACGAGGGGGCCGACGCCCTTGGCGTCGTTGCAGACGACGGGTTCGCTGAAGTAGTAGGCGAGGGAGCCGTCGCGGTGGTCTTTGCCGCCGAGGCCGGCGACGAGGCAGATGCCGCCCAGCTGCAAGCTGCCGTCCGGGTTCTTGGACAGGTACTTGTCGCAGGTGCCGTAGAAGGCTTTCTCAGCCCATGCGGCCATTCGCTTGGGCAGCAGACCCAGCCGCACGCCCTTGAGCACGGCGTAGGCGAAGAGGGCCGTGCCGCTGGTCTCAAGGTAGTTGCCCTCGATGCCGGGGTGGTCCATGACCTGCCAGAACATGCCGGTCTCCTCGTCTTGGAACTTGTGCACATCCTCAATGGTCTGTTTCAGCATGGCCTGAATGCCGCGGTACTCGTTGTACAACTGCTCGTCCATCCGCTCCAGCACGTCCACCATGGCCACCATG
>UMHK01051998.1_pt1 | contig 22440 bp, 21 predicted proteins | sample 1965521 | NCBI WGS metagenome assembly UMHK01 (sample SAMEA4836097, study PRJEB28245) | human gut metagenome | biome: gut microbiome; material: fecal sample | place: Denmark | collected 2008
GTCCGGGATACTGCAGAAGCCCGGAAAGGAAATCCCCCGGCAGAACCTTGGATTCTGTCGGGGGTGGAAAAAACGATGAAATTACAGGTCTGCGGGGCCGGAAGGATCCTGCTTATCCTCGTCCTCCTTGGGTTCCTCCATCGGCGGGGCCGGGGGCTCCTCATGGGGCAGGTGGAAATCCAAAGGGTCCACCGAGAAGCCCTGCTGGGCCTTCTTTTCCTCGGCGGCCTTCTGCTGGGCTTCCTTCTGCAGGCGGGCTCGCTCGGCCTTTTCGCGGGCGGAGGTCAACTCCTGCTCGGTGCGCTCGGCGGCCTCGCCAAAGGAGATGACGCCGCTCATGACTTCGGCGAAGAGATCACCGTCGATCTTTTCGTACTTCATTAGGAATTCGGCCAGGGCATGCAGCTGATCCATATGCTCTTCCAGCAGGGAAACAGCCTTATTGTATCCCTCATCAATGAAGCGACGGGCTTCCTCGTCGATCTGGCCGGCAACCTCCTCGGAATAATCACGGGCGTGGCCCAGGTCGCGGCCCAGGAATACCTCCTCCTGGTCGGAGCCGTAGATCATGGGGCCGAGCTTTTCGCTGAAGCCGTAGCGGCACACCATGGCGCGGGCAATCTTGGTGGCCCGCTCGATGTCATTGGAGGCACCGGTGGAGACATCCTCCAGCACCAGTTGTTCGGCCACGCGGCCGGCCAGCAGTACAGCGATTTCCTCCTCCATCCACTTCTTGGTCTGGTAGCTCACATCCTTCTCCGGCAGAGCCAGGGTAAAGCCGCCCGCCCAGCCGCGGGGAACGATGGAAACCTGATGCACCTTATCCTGCTGGGGGCAGTAGTAGGTGACGATGGCGTGGCCGGACTCGTGGTAAGCGGTCAGGCGGCGCTCCTTATCGGTGATGACATGGCTGCGCTTTTCGGGGCCAACGGCGACCTTCAGGGTGGCCTCCTGGATATCCTCCATGGTGATGGCCTTGCGATTCTTGCGGGCGGCCAGCAGCGCAGCCTCATTGGTCAGGTTCTCCAGATCCGCGCCGGTAAAGCCACCGGTAAAGCGGGCGATCACGGCAAGGTCCACATCCGGGCCAATGGGTTTGTTGCGGGTATGGACGCGAAGGATCGCCTCGCGGCCCTTCACATCGGGATAATTGACGGTGATATGGCGGTCAAAGCGGCCGGGACGCAGCAGAGCGGGGTCCAGGATATCCTTGCGGTTGGTGGCCGCCATAACGATAACGCCTAGATTGGGCGCAAAGCCATCCATTTCCACCAGCAGCTGGTTCAGGGTCTGCTCGCGCTCATCGTGGCCGCCGCCCAAACCGGAGCCGCGGTGACGGCCCACGGCGTCGATCTCATCGATGAAAACAATGCTGGGCGCGCTCTTTTTGGCCTGTTCAAACAAATCGCGGACACGGGAAGCACCCACGCCGACGAACATCTCTACAAAGTCGGAGCCGGAGATGGAGAAGAACGGCACACCGGCCTCGCCCGCGACGGCTTTGGCCAGCAGGGTCTTACCGGTTCCAGGAGGGCCCATGAGCAAAACTCCCTTGGGAATACGGGCGCCCAGCGCATTGAACTTGCCGGGGTCCTTCAGGAACTGGACGATCTCCTCCAGTTCCTCCTTTTCCTCATCGGCGCCGGCCACATCATCAAAGGTAACACGGTTGTGGGGATCCTGCTGCTTGGGTTTCAGCTTGGCAAAGGCCATGGGGTTGCCCCCGCCGCCAGAGCGCTTCATGAGGATATACCAGAAGCCGCCCATGAGCAGCACGGTGAGCAGCAGCGGCAGCATATCGATCCACCAGGGCATGGCCTCGGCGGCATCATAGTACTGCTTGATGGGTGCATCGGGATGCTCGGCATTATACTTATCTACCAGGGCGTGGGTATCCTGCAGGAACAGGCTGAGATTCGGCACACTGTAGGTGATGGTGGTCTTTTTCTCATCATTGAGCTGCATGGTCAGCTCGCCGGTGCCAAAATCCAGCTCATACTCCGCCACCTGCTCATTCTTAAAGTAATCGATGATGGTGCGGTACTCCACCTTGGGCTGGGCGGTATTCATGCTGAAAATGCGGACCGCCATGTAGAAGAACAGCGCGATGAGCACTACCGGGACGATCCAGTTTCTCTTTTTGGGTGACAATGACTTCACTCCTGTCTTGGGCAGATTTGATTATTCGTGGGAATAAACGCTGGGGGAAAGGACGCCGATGTAGGGCAGGTTGCGGTATTCCTCGGCGTAATCGAGGCCGTAGCCCACCACAAAGGCATCAGGAATGGTGTAACCGACATAATCGGCGTAGATCTCCTGCTCCCGGCGGGCGGGCTTATCCAGCAGCACGCATACCTTCAGGGAGGCGGGATTGCGCTCCTTGAGCATCTTGGTGAGCTGGTGCAGGGTGTTGCCGGTATCCAGAATGTCCTCCACGATGAGGACATTGCGGCCGGCGATATCGGAATTAAGATCCTTGGCCACATGGATATTGCCGGAGGAGGTGGTGCCGCTGCCGTAGCTGGAAACGGACATAAAATCGATATTGATCTGGCGGTCGATCTGGCGCATGAGATCGGTGACGAAAACGATGGCGCCATTGAGGATACCGACGATTAAAAGATCCTTGCCCTCATAGTCCTTGGTGATCTGCTCGCCCAGGCGTTTGCATACGCCCTGCAGCTCCACCTCATTGAACATTACCTTGCAGATGTCCTTATCCATTCTCATGGTGTTTTTTCCTCCTGGCACTCAATTATCACATATTGTCCGGTTTTTTCGGTCACGGCGGCGCGGGAATCGCTGCCGAGGCCCTCGGCCCACAGCACACCGTTATCATCCGCCAGTACCGCCAAAGCGGGGCGCAGCGACGCCGGAATGCCGGCGGCGGCCCAAGCCTCTCCCAACGGGAGCGGCTTCCCTGTTTTGGCTGTGCGGATGCGGTCGCCGGGGCGGCGGGTACGCAGAACCGAATTACCTATTATCTTATCACAATCCACCACATTTTTTAAGAGGGAAATGTTAAATTTTTCGGACTGTTTCGCAACTATTTTGTTGCAAAGCGTCAGTTTTATCCGTTTTTGCCGGCCAAAGGGCAGAATGACAACCTTTTGCGGCAAGGGGAACGGCACCAAAACCGGCGGGATGCCCCCCGGCGGCTGGTAACTCAAGAACGCCCAGCTGCCCTCGGCGATGAGGTACCAGGCCCGCTCTGCGATATCCAGCTTGCCGCCGGAGCGGAGGGTCTCCTTCATGCGCGCCAGCACAGCGGCCGAACGGGGCAGGCCATGCTGCTCCAATAGGCGCAGCAGCAGCCGGTCGCAGACCGGCTCCGGCAAGGCCAAAAGGCCCTGCCGATCCAGGGTGCCGCCTGCGGCGGCACCCTGCAGCTGCTGCGCCGCGCTCTCGGCGAGCTGCTCGGTGAGGGCCCACTGGGCAGCCAGCTGGGGCAGCATGCGGGCCATGGCCCCGGTAAAGTTCGGGTTCAATTCGCGAAGCCGCGGCAAAATATCGTGCCGGATGCGGTTGCGGGTATAGTCATCGGAAAGATTGGTGCTATCGGTGCAGTAGGGCTGGCCCAGCAGGGCCAGGTATTCCTCCACCTCAGCGCGGGTCACATCCAGCAGAGGACGGACGATGTTGCCCCGGATGCGGGGGATGCCGCACAGCCCGTGCAGACCGGTGCCCCTTATCAGGTTCATCAGCACCGTTTCAATGGTATCATCCAGGGTGTGGGCGGTGGCGATGCGCCCCCCCTCCCCTGCCGTTTCGGCAAAGAAAGCATAACGGGCGTTGCGGCCGGCTTCCTCCACCGAAAGGTGGTTTTCCAGCGCCAGGGCGGCGGCATCAATATGGCGGACAGTATAGGGCAGTCCCAGCTGCCCGGCCAGCTCCCGCACAAACTGCTCGTCCCGGTCGGCTTCAGCGCCGCGCAGCCCGTGGTGAATGTGGCAGACGATCAGCTCCCAGCGGTATTCCTCCCGCAGGACAGCCAAAAAGCGTAAAAGAGCGACAGAATCCGCGCCGCCGGAGACCCCGACAGCGATCCTGTCGCCCTGGGTAAACAGGGAATATTGGCGCAGGGCCAAAAGCGCCTTTTGCTCCAGCGGTGTGCTCATTCGCGGTTGCGATCCACGCTGAAAAACCGGGTATAGCGGCCATCCCACCGCAGGTTGATGGAGCCGGTCTCGCCGTGGCGGTTCTTGGCCACGATACACTCGGCTTCCGACTGGTCGTCCCGGTCTTTTTCGTAGTAGGCTTCCCGGTACAGGAACAGCACGATATCGGCATCCTGCTCGATGGAGCCAGATTCACGCAGATCGGAAAGCATGGGGCGGTGATCACTGCGGCTTTCCGGCCCACGGGAAAGCTGCGACAGGGTGATGACCGGTACATTCAGCTCCTTGGCCATAATTTTCAGGCTCCGGGTAATCTCGGAGACCTCCTGCACACGGTTATCGCTGCGGCGGCCGGTGCTCATCAGCTGCAGATAGTCGATAACGACAAGGCCCAAATTCCGCACACGGCGCAGCTTGGCCTTCATCTCCGCCACGGTAATACCGGCGGTGTCATCCATGTAGAGGGGCGCCGCGCCAAAGAGGGGGGAAAGATCGGCCACCTTGCCCCAGTCCTCGGTGGAAAGCTCACCGGTGAGGAGTCTACGGCTGTCGATACCGCCCTCCGAAGCGAAAAGACGGTTCATCAGCTGCTCGCGGCTCATTTCCAGCGAGAAGATGGCGACAGTCTTTTTGCCCCGCAGCGCCACATTGGCGGCGATATTGAGGGCGAAGGCCGTTTTGCCCATGCCGGGGCGGGCTGCCACCAGGATAAGGTCGGATTTATTAAGGCCGGTGATGGTGCGGTCCAGATCGCCGTAGCCGGTGGAAATCCCCAGGTAATCGGCCCGGTTTTCGCCGGAAAGGCGCTGCAAATGGTCAAAGGTCTCCAGCACCACGCGGGAAACCGGGATCAGGCTATCGTTATTGTGGCCGTTGCGGATATCATAGATCCGCTGCTCGGCATATTCCAGGAGCCCCTCCGGCTGGGCCGTGGGGGCTTCCGCCTGCTCTATGATGTCCCGGGAGGTGGTGATGAGCGCCCGCAGGTGGTACTTGCTTTGCAGGATATTGGTATAGGCCTCCAAATTCCGCACCGAAGGCACCATCTGCGCCAACTGGGCCAAGTAGGCCTTGGTCTCCTCCGGGGTGGAGAAAATCTCCTCCCGCACAGCGGCCTCCATCACCGTGACGATATCGATGGGCTCACCCAGGGTAAATTTCCCGGAGATCACCTCAAAGATCTTGCGGTGCTGCTCCCGGTAGAAAAACTCCGGGCGCACCAGCCGTACCAGATCCGGCACGCAGCCGGCGTCCAGCAGGGCCGCGCCCAGCACCGATTGCTCCGCCTCCAAACTGAAGGGCAGACGGCTCTCGGTGGTCATATAATCCGCGGGCATGGGGGTCACTCCTTTTCTGTAGGTGATTTGGGGGCACTCCTGGGCAAGGATATCAGCTGGAATCATTCTTCCCCGACAACCACAAATACATTGGCGGAAACGCCGTTATAGATCTTGACCTCGATGGTGTAGGAGCCAAAGGCCTTGATATCGTCCTTCAGCACGATCTTGCGCTTTTCCAAAGTGACGCCCAGCTGCTTTTCTATGCCCTCAGCAATCTCCTTGGCGGTGACGGAGCCGAACAGCTTGCCGTTGGCGCCGGCCTTGGCGGTCAGCTTCACGGTCTTGCCGTCAATGGCGGCCTTCTGCTCCTCGGCGGCCTTCTGCTCCTCGGCCAAACGGTAGGCCTTGGCGGCCTCGCGGTTTTTCAGTTCATTCATGGCGCCGGCATCGGCGGGGATGGCCAGGCCTCTCTTCAGCAGGAAATTGCGGGCGTAGCCATCGGCTACCTCCACCAGCTCGCCCTTTTTACCGGTTCCTTTTACATCCTGTTTCAGTACTACTTTCATGCGTCTTTTCCTCCCTTGGGGTTTTCTTCATAATACCGGTCGATGGCGACCAGCAGCTGCTGGCGGCAATCCTCCAGTGTAATATCTTTGATCTGCGCGCCCGCCATGGTTTGGTGGCCGCCGCCGCCCATCCCTTCCAGGATGAGCTGAACATTGATGGCGCCCATACTGCGGGCCGAAATATTCACGGCGCCGTCCTGCTCATACAGCACAAAGGAAGCATCCACCCCGCTGATGCCCAAAAGGTCATCGGCGGCCTGCGGCGCCACTACCCGGATGCCCTCCACATTGGCGCCGGAGGTGCAGCTGATGGCACAGCCACGGTATACCTCCGCGGCGCTCACTAGGCGGCTGCGCTCCTGATAGCTTTCCATACTGGAGGCGAACAGCTTGCGGACCGCTACGGTATCGGCACCCATGCGGCGCAGGAAAGCCGCAGCTTCAAAGGTCCGCACGCCGGTGCGCAGGATAAAGCTCTTGGTATCCAGCATGATACCAGCCAACAGAGCCTCGGCCTCCGCCACGCTGATGCGCAGCTTGCCTTCCTTGAAATACTGCACCAGCTCGGCCACCATTTCGCTGGCGGAGCTGGCATACGGCTCGTGGAAAAAGATGATAGCGTTATCAATGTGCTCCACCATCTTGCGGTGGTGGTCAATGACGATAACATTGCGGCAGGCTTCGTAGATCTCCCGACTTTCCAGGATGGAAGGAATATGGGTATCCACTACCACCAACAGGGTATTGCGGCCCACCATATCCAGCCCCTGCGCCGGAGAAACAAAGGCGTCCTCGTAGCGTTTATCCTGCTGCAGCATATGGCGGTACAGCGGCTGCGCCAGGCTCTTTTCGGTATCCAGCACAATGGAACAGGGCTTGCCCAGTGTGGAAAGGCCGGCGTACATGCCAATGGCCGCGCCCAGGCAGTCCAAGTCGGCAAAGCGGTGGCCCATGATGAGGATATTATCGCAGGTGGTGGCCACTTCGGTAATGGCGTTGGCCATAATACGGGCGCGCACCTTATTGCGCTTTTCCACCCCGCGGCCGGTGCCGCCAAAAAACTCATAGCCGTTCTTCTGCCGCAGCGCCACCTGGTCGCCGCCGCGGCCCAGGGCCATATCCAGCGCCTGGCGGGAGATGGTCTCGCTCTCATGCAGGCTGGCCGCCATGGGCGAAACACCGATGGACATGGTCGCGTTGTTGCGGTCGCCGGTATCCACTGCCCGGATGGCATTGAGAATGGGGAAGCGGTCCTCAATGACCCGCTTCATATAGCGCTCCTCCACCACCGCAAGGAAGCGGTCGCGGTCCAGCTTTTTTACCAGGCCGTGGTTTTCCTCGGCAAAGGTCTCGATGATATGCTCGATCTGGCCCATGGTGCGGCTGCGCTCGTTTTCCTTGGCATCGGTAAACAGCTCGGAGTAGTTATCAATGAGCATGGTAAGCACATAGGGCCGGGAATCAAAGTATTCCTGGGTATAGTGCTTCAGGTCGTTATCATCCACCAGACAGATGATGGTCAGCGGCTCCTTGGTGGAGCTGGAGTGCATGAGGAACACGGTGTAGTGCCGCTCCCCTATTACGATATCCCGGCCTTCGGCGCTGCTTTCGGCCTGCCAATCCAGTCCGGGTACCAGCTCCGCTATATTATGCCCAAACAGTTCCTGCCCGGGGAACACCCCCTGCTTGGCGGGGGGATTGCTCCACACCACCTCACCGCTTTCCCGCACGATGAGGGACGGCATGGGCAGGGACAGCACGGCGTCGCTCATGATGTGCTCCAGCGAATCCTTCAATCTTCCAAAGCGGCGGCGGTTCTGCCGGGTGATAACGGTCATCCAGATGATGCACCCAAGGGAGAGCAATGCCCACGCCCCCAGGCAGATATAGAACAGGGTCATATCGTAGCGGGAGGTGACGGCAGCCATCAGGCCGCAGGCCACTATCAGCACCGCAAGAATAGGACGATATTGGTTCAATCGTTCCTGCATAAGATCCCTCCGTTTCGGTCGTTGGATCGGCCCCGCCGCTGGTGCGGCTGGGAAAAATGGATATAGCTTCTCTCTTTACGCTCCATTATACCACGCCCGCCCGCAAAAGGAAAGCACTATCTTACACGGGGCGGGGTTTTCATTTGGGCGCCGGTGTGCTAAAATAGCGGCAGAAGGAACCTTCGCTTGGCATGGAAACCGGCCATACATCGGGCGCCCCGCCGCTTCAGTCGTGCTGACCCTTACGGGCAGCCCTCCCCGCTGCAGTGTGCCCGCCTTTCCCCGCCGGGTGGCTCTCCACCCGCAAGGCCCATGTTTTTCCGCGAAGGTATTTGCTGCAGCATCCCGGCTTCCTGCGCCCCGCGCCGTGCTGCCCCCTACGGGGGCAGCACGAACCCGCCCCTACGGGGCGGGCAGGCCGGCCCTATGGGCCGGCCGCGCGGGGCGCGCAGCGGGACCCTGCAAAAATTTTAACATGTGATGCAACAAAATCCGCCGCCAGCGACACTATTATGGTGAAAGCCGGTTGGGGCGGCATCACAAAAGGAAGGTGCGTTATGACCATCACCCAGCTGGTGACCCAGGCGCAGGCAGGCAGCCGGGCTGCCTTTGGTGAGCTGTACGAAAGCCTGGCCGGCGACCTATACCGCATGGCGCTATATACCCTGGGCAGCCAGCAGGATGCCGAGGACGCCGTGGCGGATACCTTTGCCGAAGCGTGGAAGGGCATTAAAAACCTGCGGGAGCCGGAGGCGTTCCGCAGCTGGATGTTCCGTATCCTCTCGGCCAGGTGCAAGCGGCAGATCGCCCAAATCGTGACCCGCAAAAAGGAAATAGACCTGGACAGCTACTACGAAACCGCCGAGGAAGCGATGCCGGAAACTGCCACCCGCCGGGCAGAGCTTAGCGAAGCGCTGGGCACACTCTCCCCGGAGGAGCGGCAGATCGTGCTGCTCTCGGTGCTGGAGGGCTATACCACGCGGGAGATTGCGAGCATGCTGGAGATGCCGCAGGGTACGGTGAGCAGCAAGCTCTCCCGTTCGCTGAAAAAGCTGCGGCTGCAATTACAAGATACCGATGGAAAGGAGGCGGCAAGGTGAAGGACGAGCGTAAAACAGAACGGAATACCGAGTGGAACGACGAGGCGGAAGCTGACCGCGACTTTCTTCGGGAAAAGCTGAAAAATGCGGGCGATCCGGCACTGCCCGCTTCCCTTTCCGCTGCGGCGCTGTTTGAGCGAATGGACGCCGCAGATCAACAGGCTGACGCTCCAAAGAAAAAGGGGGGCGTGATATGGCTGCAGTGGCGGCGCTGGGGCAGCATTGCCGCTGTGCTGGTGCTGGCGGCAGGTACTGCATTCCTGTTGCAGAACAGCTCCTTGCAAAACAAGGCCTCGCAGGACGAGTCGAGCTATGACGCGGCATTGGCGCCGAATGAGGCGGAGAACCAAGACCAGTGGAATGGCGCGGCGACCGGCGGGCCGCCGCCCGGCGGACTGATGATGGCTCCCCCGCCGAACCCCAGTACGGCAGGCGGCGACGGCAGCGTGAAAAAGGAGTACGCCACCGATGAGATTGACTCGGATCGCGGTCTGTTCGAGGAGTTCAAGAGTAAGATCGTCTCGGTGGGAGAACAGCCCATTCCGGACATGATGGATTATGACGCAATGGCTGCCGTTTCCTCGCAGCTTTTCGGGAACGACTACGAGCAGGCAATCGCTATGTTTTATGACAGCGGCGAGCGCTGGGAGGGCTGCAAGCTGCCGCAGAGCTGTGCCCACTACTTTATGCTGGATAAGGCGCTGTATGGCTTTTTCCCCGAAGAAAACCGAGTGGTGGACTATAGCGGAGCATGCGCCACGGTGCTGAATGAGGACGAGGCGGCGATGCTCTCGGCGATTTTGCAGATTGAGTTTACGGCGAAAACCGAATAATGGATTTCCCCTCGCGGCGGAGTGAGCGATCACCCCGCTGCATTTTTTACACCCTCGCAGCATATCATGCCGGTAGTGGGGACAAACATTCCCCAGCCGGTGCAGCATCCCGGCGCCGCGCCCCCGCACGGGCGGCCCGCCCCTATGGGGCGGAGGAAGCGGTACCCCCTGTGGGGGCACCGCTTCGCGGGGCGCGGCCTGCCAGGGATTCTGCCCCGCACATTCCAGCCATGGAGGAAAAGCCTATGAAAGCCGATTGGGGACTGCTGGGCGGCGCTGCCGCCGCTATGCTGGCGCTGCCGCTGCTGGTACTGGCCTGGAGCGGCACCCCGCTGGGCACCGGTCTGCCCGGCGGAACCACATCCGATCCAACACCGCAGCAAAGCAATATCCTCCCCGGCACCGACCGCGAGGAACCGGAAGAGCCACCAGCCGATGCCCTCTCTGTCCTCCCCTCCTTCCGCATCCTGGATGAAACCACCGGCCAGGTGGCGGAAATCCCCGCAGCGGACTATGTAGCCGGGGCCATCGCGGCGGAAATGCCCGCCTCTTACGAAGAAGATGCCCTCATCGCGCAGGGCATGTCCGCCTACACCAATGCCCACTACCTGGCGGCACTCCGCCGGGCCGATCCCCCGGAGGAGCTGAACGGCGCCGATTTTTCTGCCGATCCCTCCAAGCGGCTGGGCTATATCACCGATGACACCATGAAAGCCATGTGGGGCGACCACTACAAAGCCTACCGTGAAAAAATCACCAAGGCCGCCGAAAAAGCCATGCGGTATCTCATCACCTACGAGGGCCAACCCATCGTGGCGGCGTATTTTGCCATCAGCGCCGGGCAAACCACCGAAGACGCCGGAAATGTGTGGGAGGGTCCCCTTCCCTACCTCACCCCCGCCGATAGCCACTGGGATAAAGAAGCCGCCGGGTACCGCAGCACTGTCACCATCACCGCCGCCGAGCTGCGCAAAAAACTGACCGCCCAGTCCATCCTCACCGGACAAAAGCCGGAAGAATGGCTCAAGGTCCTCACCCGCAGCGAAGCCGGGTATGTCACGGCGGTGCAGGCCGGCGACCGCGTGCTGACCGGCCAGCAGCTGCGCACCCTGCTGGGGCTGCGCAGCGCCGCCTTCACCGTGGAATACAAAAACGAGCTTTTCACCTTTGATGTGCTGGGCTACGGACACGGGGTGGGGCTCTCTCAGGCCGGGGCACAGTACCTGGCACAGCACGGCAAAAACTATCAGGAGATTCTGCTGCACTACTACCCCGGCGCCGCCCTTACCCCCGCCGCGCAAAAATAATCCAATTTCCGCTTGACGAACCCCCTCCCGATATGATAATATACTGGAGTACGATATAAAGCCGTGGAGAGGTGTCCGAGCGGTTTAAGGAGCCGGTCTTGAAAACCGGTGACTCATCAGAGCCATGGGTTCGAATCCCATCCTCTCCGCCAACACCTCCGACAGTAATTCGTAACCCTTGGAGATGTACCCAAGTGGTGAAGGGGCTCCCCTGCTAAGGGAGTAGGGTGCGAAAGTGCCGCGAGGGTTCAAATCCCTCCATCTCCGCCATATGTACCATAGCGGGAAATCGCAAAGAAATTTGTGATCTCCCGCTAATGGTGCATAACTAAAGAAGTCGTAAAAGCGGTAAAAAAATATTTTTTAGTGTCGCAGGGTGCAGAATAGTTTGGCCAGAGGATCCGGACGCCGGCGCAACACACGCCTTTTCCCTGATCTGTCTTTCATCCCCGTTTCTGCTGCCGGCCTGCTCTCCTATTGCTGATAGGGTCATGGCAAGCTCCTTGTGGCAACAAAGGTATCTTTTTCTGCTTCGACTATGCCAAAATACCACCGTCAGCGTTCTGTGCTCTACTAACGGGCTTCCGGAGCCATCATGTGCAAATGGGTTCCGGTTGCAGCGGGCTATCCGGTACATGGCCCGCGGTCATGGTTTTTTCAAGGTTCTGACACATGGAGCAAAAAGAAAAGCCAAGCCCCCGTTCTCTGTGGAAACGATACGCTTGACTTTTGGTATTCCATCGTGCTATGATAAGCACGAAGATACGGCACTCTCGTGTATAAAGTCTGCGTGATCACCTCTCGATCACAAAGATGGGTGGCGGAAGGCTGGCCGGCTTTCCCCACCCCGCAGGGTGTATTTTCTTTTATGCTATTATTGTAGCTCACAATTTATTGGTTGTCAATGGTATTTTCTTGTTTAAGTTGAATAATGAAAAGAGAGAAGCCTTCCGGATGCGATGCCACTACCGGAAGGCGCTTATTATTTATACCAGTCTTTTCTTGTTCAACTTGAACACTGGGCATCAGCGGCGGCGCCCTTCGGCGGGGTCCGGGGTAATGCTCCGGAGCCGGTCGGCGGCTTCCTGCTTCGCTTCGACGATGATTTGGGCTCGCAGCTCCTGCAGATCCGGCTGCAAGGCAGGGCTTTGAATATTCAGACATTGATACTCTAAAAGCATGAGTTCCTCAATGCGCAGGGCATCTGGCTGCGTCGGAGTAAACCTTACCCCTCTCCTTATCAATTTCACAACCTTTGCAGCGTTCTTTTCAAGCAATGCAATGGTCTTTGGATTTGCGATATACACAGGCTGGTTGCCGCGGACATACATAGACAAGATATATCGTGGCAGAATTGGGAACATATCCTGAAACAATAGTGCCTCTTTCTTGTCCTGTATCTTGACAATTCTAATCGTATCGGTCGGTTTTCCAGCAGCTTTTTTTGATGCGATAATCCTTTCATATTTATCAATTTGCGAGCTACATGGAACAACCCAAATGAGGGGCGAGAATGATTCCTTAAATGCAAAGTAGTGAGGTCTTTTCGTCATCTTATGGTCTCTTTTCAAGTAGGGGTCATTTACCGCAGCGAAAAAATCATCGCCAATAAAGTACAGAAATCCTTTTGCAATTTCCATAAATATTCTCCCAATGTGATAAAAGACTAACCCCCTGCCGAAGCAGGGGGTTAAAAACCTGTTCACGGCTTATATTTATTCTGCATAGCCGGTAGCAGAAAACAGATGCACGGTCTATTTATTCTTCGCATGACCGGAAGCGAAACACTTGAGGGCATCTCTGCCCTGTACTATTATTGTACTCACAAACTGGGATTATGTCAATACTGCCGCAGAAAATTCACAAACTTCATCTGTTGTTCAAGTTGAACAGTAAAAAATTGTTAGCCCTTTACCGGAGAAAATGCCGTCTAAAAAGATGGTTATTTTGATGGCATAATTTTCTTGTTCAACTTGAGCACCGGGTATCAGCGGCGGCGCCCTTCGGCGGGGTCCGGGGTAATGCTCCGGAGCCGGTCGGCGGCTTCCCGCTTTGTTTCGGCGATGATCTGGACGGTAAGGGCTTCCCGTTGAAGTTCTGCTCTCATCAAATTCTCCAACCGTCTAATATCAGGAAATACACCAAACAGCATATAAAGAAAGATAGCCCTATCTCTCGATAGGGCTACCACACATTTTCGAGCCGTTCATTTGTATTGCCGCCAACGGTGGGCGAGCGATATTTGTCGAGCCGTTCATTTGTATTGCCGCCAACGGTGGGCGAACCATATTTTCCTTGGGGCATCTCTACCCTGTACTATTATTGTACTCACAAACCGGGATTATGTCAATACTGCCGCAGGAACTCACCAGCTTCATCTGTTATTCAAGTTGAACAGTAAAAAAATGTTATCCCTTTGCCGGGGAAAATGCCGTCTAAAAAGATGATTGTTTCGATGGCATAATTTTCTTGTTCAACTTGAACACCGGATTTTTCTATCATTATCTTTCGCTCATGTTACAACTGTTACCCCCATGCTGAAACCAGCATGGGGGCCTTGGATGATCTAATGTTTTCTTTTAATCCTCATGAAAAGGATTCTGGGCCTGGTTACACAGGGTATTTCGATCCTCGTCTAATTCAATACTAATCATAGGTGTCATTGGATAGAATCTTTAACTACACTATTAACCGAAGTATAGACCATAGTAGTACGGATTCGCGGTTCTCAACATTTCATTCCCAGTGCCTGCAGCACTGGTTACTCGTCCGGATCTAACCTCGAAATGTGTATGCGTATTATTGGAACCGCCGGATATATACCGTCCCTGATCGGCCAAATATGTGCCTTTACTAACATATGTTCCTTTCGCTACCTGCACATTTTTGGTGTGCATATGGACGAAGGTCATATTCAATGTGTCGTTATAAATGAATATCGTTGTTCCTCCATATTCATCAGTTGTTTTTATAACCGTACCTGGGCAGACAACATAAAGGTGAGCATTTTCATACCTTGTAAAATCAATTCCCTGATGGGTCACTATGTTTCCATTCGCAAGAGCTGCCGAGTTTACATCTCCCCACAGATTGTATGAATACTGGGATGCACTGGTAAGGGTCGTGTTGAAAAGCATGTCTCCAAATGCCTTTGCACTCGAAATGTCTTCTTTTAGTTCGGCATAGTGGCTGGGCGTTGCGTTGGCGCTAAATGCCGTACTTAAAGCGTCTTTATGAATATAGCAAGAACTATAGGCATACTGGTACTACTGCGTCTGTTGTCAGAAATGATCTCGAACGGAACTTTGAACAATATGAAGCAGGATATAGTTATGCTCTTGGCTCACTGGTTTCCCATGATACAACATCTTCTGCAAAGAAAGCCTCCTTTGAGCAAACATATTATGTGTATGACTCTGTCGGCACAGTGAGAGCCGGCGTAGTCCGTGCATATTGTACTGTGACGGGAGAGTGCAGTGGCAATACTGGAAAGCAAATTTTCTAGCCCATTAATTCAGGAGAACTTGCCATCCCACATGGGTTCATCGCCCCGCTACAGATGTTTCTGCAGCGGGGCGATTTGATGCGTTATAGGAATTGCTGCTCGTATTAGTTTTCCCGGCCTCCGTTATGAAGTTCGCTCCTTCGCTGTTGCTCCTGCTGCATCGAGGCCTCCCGCAGGATTTGTTCGTATCGTTTCAGCTTGCTTTCCATAAAAGCCACATTGTAAGCGGCGTCCTTTGGGAACGCAGCCATTGGCAGTTTAGACTGCCGAAGCTGCAGATACAGCATCTCATCCACCACACGATAAATAATCCTATCGCCCTTCCGGCCGGCGTCGGCCTTCAGCCTGGCATAGTCTGCTCTGGCATCCTGTGCTATTCGCTTTTGCCTTTCTGCCGCATAGTCTTTTCCGCAGACGGTACAGACCTTCAGGAGGTCCTCCTCCATAAAGCAGGCATCATACATTCCAACCGCCGTTTTCTTCCGCCAAAAAGCCACCGTCACTCCGGCCTGTTGCAGCTGCCGTACCTCGGCCGGCGAAACCGGCATCCGCCAGATGCGGGAGCGCTTTTCTTTGGCCAACTCCCGCAGCTCCTCCATAATTTCCGCCTGCGTCCCCCAAGCGTTTCTGGAAACTGCCGGATTCAGCAGCTCCTTTATGCTGATACCGAGCAGCACAGACGCTTTTTCAATATCCGGTTCCTTAAATGTCACATCGGCCGTGCCGTTCTTTTGCAGCCGGGCGGCAAAGAAGAACTCCGCCGTTTGCAGCTTGATCAATTCCGCTGCCGGCAGCCGGACAGAAATGTTCTTACCTGGTGCCCCGGTCAGCGTCCGGTAATCCATGTTGCCGCACATCTGGCCTTCGCTTAACGGCGCCTCCCGGCGAAGGACCGTTGCCCGGCCGATGAGCTCCCCGATGGCTTTCCCTATTTTCCTATCCCGGTGCTGCAGCGCCAGCAGCGTAAGTGCCTTGGCTGCTGCCCGTGCGGGGTCCTTGTTATACCAGACCGACTGTGCCAACAGGTTGGCTTGCCACTTCATTTTCAATGAGGCCGGGCGTTGCTCAAAGGCCCATGCCTGGTATCGGCGCCATTCACTTGCTTCGGCCGATGCTGCCGGTTCGGATGGCTCCGGCAGCTCTATCTCTTCGCCCATCAGCCGCCGCTGCAGCGCCGACATGGAATACTGCCATCCAAACTGTTTGGCAAGAGTCGAAAGCCGGATTGCTTTTACCTCCCCTTCCTTGCGGACCGTGGCATCTCGTTCTGTCCACCGTTCAATATTAAAGCCGGCCTTCTGCAGCTCCTCCTGCAGCTCCGGCAGGGATGTTACCCGGTCAATAAGATCATCAAGCGTAATGGCCAACTGCACCTTCCAGCTGCCGCCCTGCCGCGCTGCCTCCAGTGTTCGCCGGTCCAGCCCGCTGCGGGCGCTTGGCGCTATTACAGAAAGCCCGTACTTCCGGCAGAGATTGTCGCTTTCCCCCCGCATGATCCGCAACGACTTTTTGTTGTTGTGATATTTCTCCCCGGTAAGATAGCTTACGGAATTAAAGACGATATGGGTATGGATATGATCCCGGTCAACATGGGTACAAACGATATACTGATGCCCTGGCAGCATTCTTGCCGCAAGCTCCTCGGCCATCTGCTGCGCCTGCTCCGGATCCACCTCTCCGGCCGGAAAGGAACGGACCAGCTGATGGGCGACAAGCCCCCTTTGTTTTCCGGAAATCTCCCGTATTCTCTTAAAGTCTTTTATTGCAGTTTCGACCCGGCAGCCCGCCGCACTGACAAAAACCCTGCCATCCGTTTTATCGACCCGGGTAATGTATTTAATCAGATTGTTCAGGTGGGTGTTTGTCGCCACCGGCAGCACCTTCAAATACGCCATGTTTATTCTCCTTCAGCTCCCGTTCAATATATCGATCCAGTACATCCTGCAGCCTGTTCATTTCCCGCAGCACATAGTCGAACTCGCCTTCACAGTCAGAGTGAAAGGTGTTCATAATCCGCACTGCCTGGTTGATATTATTACCGATGCGCCGCATCTGCAGAAAGCACTTCAGCAGATAATCATAGTTTACTATTTTCCCGGTTAAGCCCATCTCCAGGAGATACCGGCTCAACGGCATTTTCGCCTCATTGGCCCGGCGCTGGAGCCGGGCTTTTTCTTTTGAGGTCAGACGCAAGAAAAAGCCTGTTTCTTTCTTTTCGTTTGCCATGATAATACCTCCCATTATTTTACTGTTCAACTTGAACAACAGCTTTATTGAGCGCAAGCGATTGTTCCTTTTGTCCCCAAAAGGAACCGAAAAGAGGCGGCTGTGTCGCGGCCTTTTTCGGTGCGGGGGTCAAGGGGTTCTCCCCTTGCAAGCGAATTTGTATATACAAATTCATTGCTTGCCTTATGAAAACCGCAGTTTTTATAAGCCGTCCTTTTTCTCTTCTTCGGCTGTTGTTCAACTTGAACAACAGCAAAAGCGGGGTAATGTTCCTTGAACATCACCCCGCCGCAGTATGTGGTGCTGACGCACCGGTAGAAAAAGCGGTCAAGACTGACTGCAATATGTGGCCAGATAAGAAACGAGATGATAAGCCATTCCAGCCACCACCCAATTTCAGTGCTTCATCTTAATACACTCATAACCGTTGACCATTTTAATTTCAAACGGATAATCTCTTTTGCATTTTGGGCAAAGGAGCTGCATGGTCTTGCACTCTGGTTTCTCAATCATGTCAATAGAACAGTAGATTTCTATGCCGCTGGATGACACCTGAAATGTACGCACATCACAGATTTCCAGCACCAGTGGCACATGACAATCAGGACATTGAAGCAGCAAATTAGTATCCATTTTGCCTTCCCCTTTCTTATCGCACCTTACATCTTCTGTTTCTGAAAAGGATTTTGAATAACTGAACATCCCCATTGGGTCGTTCAACCTTCTTGTTGCCAATTCTCCATCCTGGGTTATACGGAAGTTCCGCATTGATCGAAACTCCAGGCTTGGTTGATGGGAGTAACGAAAGCGATCTTGCTTCATCACTTTGCCTGCCTCCTTTCGGTAATCTCCCCCAGTATCCGGATCACATTTTCATTCATTTCGTTTTTTACAATTTCAAAACTAAATTCCCGAAAGCACCGCTCACAAAGAAGCTCCCGTTTCCGTTCCTCTGGGCTCACCAGCTCTGAAAATTTCATGTAGATAGCACCGGCGTTTAAGTCTGCTACGGGAAAGCGGTGTGTTTCGCGAATATTTAGTGTCAAGGCAGCCTTACAGTAAGGGCAGCTCATCAGCAGCTTTTGTTTCCTCTTCATCTAAATTGCCTCCTAAAAAACAGGAGCCGACGGTAGTTATGCCAATCGGCTCCAATGACGGTGTTGACTTTTTTTGCGGGGTAGACTACAATAAGGGTGAAAGGGCGACCGGTGACGGTAGTCCTCAAAGAACAAGAAGTTAAGTAACCGCTTGCTTTGTGAGGGCAGGGCGGTTACTTCTTCTTCATAATGGTTACTACAAGAGTAACGACGCCTATAATCACAGCAGAAAAAACAAACAGCTCGTTCCATGTAACCATGGGCATCACCCCCTCTCTTTGGAGTAGGGGGCACTTTTATGTAGTTGAAGCCCCCTGAAGTAAATCAAGAGGACACCGCCGACCGTTTGGTCGTCCTTTCGCGCCAATCCTACTACATTCTTTCGGATTAAGCAACTCTATCGTTAGGTCATCATCTTATCCGCCAATACCGGATGAGGAAAACGGCAAGGGGCGTTTTTCACCCCTTGCCGTTGCCGTTACAGTGCTTTAGCCTTCACTTCCTCCGACGGCTCATGTGTCTGCATTGCCTGCTCCAAGACGGCTTGCGACTTTACAGTCTGCTCTACAAACTCCTTATAGCGATTAGTGTTTTCAGGCGAAAGCTGATGGACCACGCCGTCAGAAGTTGTGAAGCTGTAGACGACCTCCCTTTTGACCTGTTGGTTCAGACGGTCAAACCGTCTCACCCCATTGACGCAGCGGATAGGGCAGCGCTCCATCTGACCCCAGATTTCGATCTCCGCAAAGTAATTCTTGCCATCACAGGAAAACACGATCTGTTCCTCTTTCTTCTGTTCCGGCATTTTATCCAACGGCTCCACAAGGCAGCCGCACTGCGCCATTTTCTCCGCGAACTGGTTGATATGGCAGCAGGTGTCGCTGCCGGTTCCCATCTCGAAGTGGTAATCGTCAACATAGCGACAGACGAAATCCTGCCGGTCATCGTTGGCATAGGTCACTCGCATCCTGCCGCCGTCCGGCAGCCGGAAGCGTTCCTCGTAATGCTCATCCAGGAAACTGATCCCGCGCTCTGCCTGCCGCATATGGGCATCCAGCATATCCTTCCGATAGCAGTAACAATACACATCGGAAAGATCTTCATTCCGTTCACTCGGCAGGCGATACCCCTGGCGGCGCATATCGGCATAGCTGTCAAATCCACGCTGCGACGCCACCAGCTCGCGGTAATCCTCGATCGGTATGGTGCCCAGATTGGTCTTGATTTCCCGATCATGGGCGCCGACCCGCAGGCGGAACAGATAGGAATACTGGTCGGTATCCACACGGAAGCCGTATTGCTCCTCTTTCCCGCTCATCATCGCGCTGCTATGAGACCGGCAATAGCTTCGCATATTCTTTCGGTTCAGGAGCGTTTTTTCCTTGAGCGTGTCCAGCACCGAGTTCATCTCGCTGACAAACTCATCTGTTTTCAGATGCCTGGCAGCATCGCTCCAAAGGGTAAAGAGGTTATTATCCTCAAATTCCCCTTTAAGGCATCCGATAAAGCCGGAGCTGTATGTGATATTCGGCGACTGCGGGAACGCATATAGATCCTCCGCCGAAGTGGTCGGATGCAGCAGTGGCACATCGCAGTGTCTCACATCATTGCGTTCTTTCAAAGTAATAACCTCCTTCATGCGGCAGGTGTTCAACTTGAACACCTGCCTGCATCGGCTTTTGTTAAATGGTTTTGTTGCGCTGCTCAATCTGCCCTGCTGTTTTCTGACGCAGCAGCTCCGTCTGCTGACGGACGGCTTCAAGGTTGACTTCTTCCGCCACAAATTTCATATAGCGTTCAACTTCCGTGGGGGTCAGCATATGCACCTTGCCGGCTGCCGTCTCGAAGAAGTACCGACCGGGACGGAACTGCATTGCACACTGCTCGACGCCTTTCTCGGTCTGAACCTTGGCATAGTAGTGATTGCTGATGCGGCAGAAGGAGATCTCCTGCCGGGGCAGTTCTTTCTTCAGCTCTGGCGTCTCGGCAGCAACAGCAAAGGCACGGGTGCCATCTCCCATGATAAGGTACTTACCGTCCTCCGACCTGTGATGGCAGCCGTAGCCGGCTGCCTCCATTTGCTCACGGGTAAGAGAGGTAACGGCAAAAGACCCTCTGGGAGTGGAGACCCGCTCACCAGTTTTGTGGAGGTCGGGGTCTTTGCTGCTGGGGATGCTGACCAGCTTATTATTAACCCTGATAAACTGTTCCGGATCGTGGAAGCGCTGCTCGTACTTGCGAATCTGGTCGTCCGTCAGAGACACGGTGGTACCGCCTCCGCCGAGGCCAACCAGGAAAAAGGTGCCGGCAACAACATCGTACAGCTCTCCGTCATCATCCAGCAGGCCCCGGTTCAACGGCAGCCCCAGCAGCTTGCCGTCGTCATTGCAGACAAGTCCGACCGGATCATAGCCGGGGTAAATGATCTGAAATGTCCCGCCGACCTCCGCCTGAAACGCCCGCCAGTCATCGCCGATCTCCTTGGTATAAGGCACCTTCCCCGGCTCCACCACCAGCACGGTGATCTGCTTAACGGTTTCTTCTCCGTGATCGCGGGAAGCTTCCTCCATGGCTCCCGGCTCCTGCGCTTCCTTGACCTGCTCCGCCTCGATCACCTGCCGGAATTCGCCCTTATCGATGAGGTAATCGCTGATCTGCTCGGCATCCTTAATGGCGTCAAAGAGTACCTTGGGCGCATCCTTGATCGCCTGTGCCCAGCCCTGGATGTATGCCTTATGCAGATCCAGGTTGCTCTGCATCTGCTCCTCGGTCAGCGGAATACCGAGCTGCTGGGAGGTCATCGCCGATGCGATTTCCGCACGCAGCTCCTCGATTGCATATTCCTCCCGTGTGAAGCCAAAGCCCCGCCCCAGTCGGCCGGGCGCTCCCGTGGCATGGCCGGCTTCGTGCAGGAAGCTGCACATATAGCCGTAAGTATCCCGGAAGTCGCTCTCCGGCGGCATAACGATCTTGTCCTGCGCAGGAGAGTAATGGCAGTCAGCACCGTTACCGTCAAACCCGACCGCCATATTCTTGATAAGGGTATCCCGGTTTTGGCGGATCAGCCCGATATCCGCCGTTGGCGTCACCCGTTTCAGCTCCGGCATTCCCTCGATCTGGGCGGCGTTGAAAACATGGAAATTACGATTATAATACCGGAAATCTCCCTGTTCTGCCTCTCCGTCCCTGATTTTCTGTGCCGCCTCACGGAAATCCATGACCTCCTTTGTGCGGATATTGATTGCACTCCAGAACTCCACCGGCACACCCTTGGCGCCCTTCTTGATACTCCAGCCCTTTTTCTTGGCCTGGTTAAAGGTACACCAACGGGGATCCTCATAGCCAAAGGCTGCTGCCACCATCGACAGCAGAAAAGCGTTGATCCCGCGATAGGGCTTTGCACTGACGGCGTTTTGCTGCGGGTGGGTGTTCCACACAGCATACCAGGGCAGCTTCTGCTCATCCAGGGATTTTATAAACATCTCCGCAAGCTGTTCCCTGGTTTTGTTCTTTGACCGTTTCTCAATGGTATCCATCATCGATAACCTCCCTTTCCTCCAAAATATTGCCATCGGCATCATAAACAGTTGTGGCACAGGGGGCGTCCTCCCACATCTCCTCCGGCATCGGGTCCTCCGGAATTGACTTCAAGAATTCGGTCAGTTCGGTTTCTTTCTTTTCGATGGTCATTTTCATTACCTCCTTTTTGCGGTTTGCTGCGCAAACTCAAATCTTGTTTCCTTGTTATCGTCTAACACCAGCTTGGCGTCAAACTTCTTTCCGGTACGGGTACTGACAAAGCCCTTAATAAGATCCGTCGTTCCCATGGCAATAAGCTGCTGTGCCTGCAGCGGGGTAATCTCCTTCCCGGCGATCTTCTTCCAGATTACAAATCCGCACTCTCCATCCTTGACCGCCTCGCAGGCGTAGGATTTCGGGTAATCCCGGACGATCCTTCCGCAGCAGGGACAGATCCCCATATCTGCCCGGCGCCTCTCGGCGCGTTGGAATGTGTCCCTTGCTTCGGCCGGGTCATGGAACAGCTTGACAGCCTCTACATGGCTGCGGAGGAATGCCTTGATCTCCCCCATGAAGGTCTCCGGTGCCAGCGTTCCGGCCTGGATGGCGGACAGGCTTCGCTCCCAGCTTGCCGTCAGATCCGGCTGCCGCAGCTCCTCGGTCACCACCTCAACCAGCGTTTTCCCCATGTCATTCGCCAGGATCTGCTTTCCGGTGCGGCGGAGATAGCCGGAGCGGATCACGCTCTCGATGATGCCGGCCCTGGTTGCCGGCGTACCCAGCCCGGCGGTATCGGGAATTTCTCCGCTATCATCGATCCTTTTGACGGCTTGCTCCATCGCTTCCAGTAGGGTGTCCTCTGAAAGCTTTTGTCAAGGGGGTGCATGGATATTTTTCA